>WNGE01003621.1_pt1 | contig 25640 bp, 24 predicted proteins | sample 5400651 | NCBI WGS metagenome assembly WNGE01 (sample SAMN13153370, study PRJNA577476) | soil metagenome | isolation source: 60 cm soil or saprolite under grassland replicate 2 | place: USA:California | collected 2016-06-15 | reverse complement strand
TGAGTTGGAATGGGATAGGTGAACTCATCGCTTCTTTGCTCTGCTAGCAAACCAAGTTTGTCGACTTCGCCCCCTCGCGGACGGGGCCGAGGGGCTAAATCAGGAGTCTTGGAGATTAGGTGCAAGATGCTAAGGTCAGTCATCTTCTTTGCGCGGTTGTACAAACCATCCCGCAGTATCACCGCAGACATTGGGTCGATGTACAACTCGGAGACCCTCTTTCCAAACCTAGTGGCCGACAGGTTCTTGCCCTCCATTAGCACCATCTCTTCCTTGAAGAGAAACCGGAGAATATCGCCGATCTTGGTTTTGATCAGCCGAGGCCCGTATTGGTGCGCGTAGAATGTTCTCGCGAAAAAGTTGTACAATCCTTCCTCTGAATGAGCGTAGCCAGCAGCTATCGTGGATAGCACATGGGGACGCAGAACTCGTTCTGCCGCCAGCTTGGACCAGAGCTTCTCGGGTTGGGCGAGGACATAGTTTTCCATCAACCATTCGGCTTCGTCCGGGTTGCGCGCGATCAGTAGTGCTTCGCCGAACTTGTCGTATTTCGGCCTTCCTGCTCGCCCACAAAATTGTTTGTATTCTAGCACGCTTATCGGATATCTACCGTAGCCAGCTTCGTAGCGTTCGTAGCTACTGATGACCACAGCCCTTGCTGGGAGGTTAACACCAGCTGCGAGGGTTGGGGTGGCTGCCAGGACCTTGATCCTCCCTTCCCGAAAAGCGTCCTCAACAATTCCCCGATGAATTCCAGCCAAACCTGCATGATGAAAACCAGCGCCCCCCGTGACTTGCATCGCGAGAGCCTCGCTTAGCCGAGTCTTCTCGCCTGTAGACAGTATTCGCTCGGCAATTGTGCTCAGTGCTCTCTCCTCAGGTCTTGACAAGCGACTTTTCACTGCTACCGAGGCTTTGCGGCCCATCTCGACGGCAGATCGGCGTGTCTCGGTGAAGATCAGTGCTTGTCCGCCGGTGCTCAGTACGTCGAGGGCAATGTCGAGGCTTGGCGTCTTGGTTCCACTTACGATCGCTCGGCTTGCCCCATCGCGGAACTGCACTTGAGTATCGTGATAGATTCCCTCTCTCAGGGGGACGGGACGCCAGTCCGTTGTCACAGACCCGGCTTTCAGCCACGACCCTACTTCTTCCGCATTCCTTACAGTTGCACTTAGCGCTAAGACCTGGATATTGGGATTGATCTCTGTCAGTCGAGTTAGAACCACTTCCAGGGTCGGACCCCTTTCTTGTTCAGTTAGGAGATGAACCTCGTCCGCAACGACGAGGGTGAGTTCGCTCATCCAAGGAGCCTTGTGCCTCAGAAGAGAGTCGGCTTTTTCGTTCGTGCAGAGGATGATGTCGTATCTTCCCAGCCATGGGTCTGAACTGTCATAGTCGCCAGTCGATATTCCAGCCCTGACATGATCCCCGTTAGGTTTCTTGATTGCAGAGTAACGTTGGAACTCCTTGAACTTCTCACTCGCCAAGGCCCGGAGTGGGGCCAAGTAGATCGCTTTCCCGCGGTGCTCGAGAACGTGTTGAAGTATACAGAGTTCCGCGACTAGAGTCTTTCCGCTGGCAGTGGGACTGGCGAGAACCAAGTTTTTCCCATCTAGGACCCCTGCTTCGATGGCGTGTTGTTGGGGTGGATAGAGCTCGTCGAGACCTTCTTTTGCCAAGAGCTCGATTACTTGCTTGTCTATGGGGAGATTGCTAATCTTCACCTGTTATGATAGCTCCGTGGAATAGGTTCTAGCCTGAGGTCCGCTTTAGTTTTCCTTCCTTGGGTGAGTAGATCATTCCTTCCTTAATCAACTGTCCGACGAACCGGCGAGCCTCGCCGTCGGTTATCTTTTCTCGCTCGACTATCGCGGCGGTGAGTACTCTCTCATCTACGGTCCCCGTTTCCCGTTCGAGTTCAGCCACGATCGCCATCACCCTTCCCAAGGAATCTCGAACGGTCGCGGGCTTACCGGTCATTATCGTGTCGATATCGATCTTGCCCGTCTTCACATCCACTCCGACGTCGTAGAGGGCGTAGCTCATGATCTTGACCGCGCTCTTCGCATCTTCGACAGTAACCTCTTCCCTGAGAAACGCGCGGGCCCTGGCCTCGGAGATTCGAACCAACCCTTCGAGTTGTCGGGGGGTTATTGCGACCGCCGCCTCTTTGCCGGTAGTGCTGCGCATCTTCAAGTAGAAATCCTGAAGTTCCTTCACGGCCTCTGGGGTTAGAACTGGAGCTATTCTCTTCGCGTAGCTGATGTATTTTCGCAGAAAATCAGGTGGAAAGGGCGCCTCCTCCGGGGTGTGTCTCGTCTTGTGAAGGGACAGAATGTGCTCTGACATCCGGGAGTCATTCTCTGGCTCTGGTAGATCCTTCACAAGAAAGATCAGGTCGAATCGGGAGAGTATTGTTACGGGAAGATTGATGTTTTCATTGATGTTCTTGTGAGGCTCGTACCTTCCCAACGCCGGGTTGGCCGCTGCTAGAACAGCAGCCCTTGCGTTCAACGTAGCAACGATGCCCCCCTTTGCGACACTCACGGTCTGTTGTTCGAGAGCCTCGTGAATCGCAACGCGGTCATCAGGTCGCATCTTGTCCAGTTCATCTATACAGGCAATCCCCTTGTCCGCAAGCACTAATGCGCCCGCTTCCAAGACCATTCCCCCTGTTTTCTCGCGAAGAACAGCGGCAGTAAGCCCGGCAGCAGTAGTTCCCCTGCCTGAAGTGTAAAGGCCTCGAGGAGCGATTCTTGACACATATTGGAGAAGCTGACTCTTGGCTGTATTGTGAGATACTATTCCGTTCGCGATGAACTTGTGGCTCTTGGGAATTTCTATATCATATACATCAGCGGATTCTCGGTGATACACGGCCACAACGCGTTCACTATGTTGCCTTCCGAGGCGCTTCAGCTTCGCAGCTCGAGCTTTCAGGTGAGCTAGACGAACTTGTTTCTTGTTCGAGGCGAAACCAATCTTGTCAGCAAATTTTACAATGCTTTCGCCCCTTCTAATTAGAAGTGCGTTCGAGATTATTCGAGAGTGTATCCCGAATCGTAGGAGAAGAATCTGGACATCTCTCAGGAGCTCGATATCCTTCGCTTTGAGGCCAATTGCACCGCACCCTCTCTTGCTTGAAAAGACAGTTCCATCGGCTTCGTACAACCATCTTAGGAATGGCGAGACAACGCCGTCTCCCGACCTCAGGATGAGAGCTGGGACGCGCTTGTCCTTTAGGGTGGAGAGATTGAATGCAACGTCCTGACTATGAATTACTCCTTCGGAGAGCTGGACATTGCGGTTCGGACCCTTTCTGGAACTGACCTTTGGGTTAATGCCAAAGAGTTTGAAGGAAATATCACAAAGTGTCGTGAGTATGTCCTTCTCCTCGTCAGCGACTGTAAATCCTACTCTGTATCGCTGGACCCAACCGTCGCCGAGCACGTACCCCATGAATGCGCCAAGCTCGGGGGTCACCCTCGTCGGGAGGCGGCCATGAAACTTCGGACCTAACTTGTAGGCGAGAGGTCGCCAACCAGTATCGACCAGCCCGGTAATGTAGCAGGGAAATCCAGTAACGACTGCAACCCTGTCTCCCACTCGGAACTCGTCAAGTCTCTTCCAGAGTCGAACCTGCATTCGATCGACGCTCTCTACCGAAAGTAGAGGGTGATTGTAAGTGCCTCTGATGCTCTTTCCGGTCTCCGTGACAATCTCCATCGTCGGCTGATTACGGTAAATATGGAATCGAGTCGCGACATCCTTCTGCGCTCCTCCACCACCTGTCAGAACGGGAACGTTCAGGTCCTCGAGATGATGGTCACCCAAGTCCTCAATTTTCGCGATTGTCCCATCGCCTAGGACAACTCGCTCGTCCCCAATAAGACACCCAGGGTCCCCGATTAACAGCGTGTTGAGATCTCCTCTGATACTAACTCCGTCAGGAAGGTGTTTCGAGACGCCACCGAAGAGCAGGTAGAGTATTCCTTCTTTGATCTCCCCGTAGCCGTAGATAGAGGGTGCCAGGCTCATGATGAGCTTGCGGTGAACGAAAGGATCTTTCGACGCCTCTAGAATCTTTTTCTCGTCTTCGCGAGTGATTTCGACAACTTCTGTCTCCTTGCCCACTACATCGACGAAGTTTGCTTCGAGGTAGAGGTTGAAGGTTCTGAGGCGGCCTTTTTCGCCGACGTACTGTTTTTCGGCTCTGACGATCGATGTGACGGCCACGCGGTCTCCGGGACGGGCCGAGTCTACGATATCGTCTTCTAACCTGACGTCTAGATATCTAGGCAACTGTCCGGGAGGGAGATCTTCAGGGCGTTCCTGGACTCGGGCTTCCTGCGTGTTCTTGAACTTGCACTGCTCCTCCAACAGTTCCCAAGCGGTCTTTTGTTTGCAACTTGGGCATGTTGGGCCTGGTCCTCTCATTAGATCCCCGCTCTGTTCTTCCTGGACGATTTCGAGGCACTTTCTGCAGCGGAAGACGGCCTTGAGGATCATTGGCCGAACCTGCGTGGTCCTCACTACGATTCCTTCTACGAGGGCGAGTTTTTTCATGTCCTCGGCGCCAATCTTTCGTAGAGCCCTCTTCTCGGGGAGGCGGCGGAACCGAGCGAATATTCGACCAGCGTGCTCAGCATATTCAGGGTCTTCGACCCGCATTTGAGCTGTGGCAGCCGAGCTTGCGTAACCAACATAGTCGTCCGGTCTCTCTGTAACGCTCCGAGCTAGGGCAGGATCAAAAGCGATTAGATCCTCGAAGTCGATCACAAGAGAAATGCCGTTGTTTACGGCAACCTGGGCAAGGCGCTTTCGGTACTTGGACCCTACCTGGTCGGCTTGGTAAGAGCGGAAAAAGTCTTGGAAGACGTCCTCTGGACGGGACGTTTGGGGGTTAACGAGTGTCAACTGGTACTCTCACGGCCAAGAATGTCCTTCTTCCAAGACTCCACGTTCTCGCGCACCTTCTCGTAAAGCGCCTGTTCCTCTACCGTCAAATTGGCTGTAACCTCGGTCGTCTGTTCTCCAGACGCTCCCAAGGAAGCGATTTTCTTTACTCTAGGTCCCGGGCCTTTGTGCGGTCTTTCGCCTCAAGGACCTTTAGCTCCTTGATGAGCCGTCGGAGTTGAAAGTAGAATGAACGGGGAAGTTTCGGAATCTGTCTTGCGCCAGGTAGTGTCTCCTTGTAGTGGGTAGTCGATAGGGTGTTGAGGGTGAGCTGTTCCTCATCCTTGAAGCGGGCATATCCCATCTGGACCAAGTGTTCTGCGGTCCACAGAGAAAGCTCGATTTCCTGGCCCATTCGATAGGGGCCGAGGGTCCGGTCCCCGATCCGGGTTTCCGGAAATTCGCGGATTAGTGTGATGCGTGAAGGCGAGTTTTCGAATTCTGTGTCTACAATCTCTACGATGGATGGTTCTTTCTCCAGTTTACTCGCCCGGGGGGTCAACATGGCAATTGTGAGGTGCATAAAATGTTCTTGAACAAAAAACCAACTCAATTACTCCTAATATTTGGTTGAGAGATGGGTGAAACAGTTCTATATGGCTGAGAGCATCAACATGTTTGGTTGGATCTGATTGGAAGCCGCTCTCTGGACTGAGAAGTACAGGCCGAAGAGTCTCGACGACATTATGGATCAGGAAGAGATAGTTTCGCGGCTCAAGGATTTTGTAAAGAGGGGGACGATGCCCCACTGCATGTTCGCGGGCCCGCCGGGGACGGGCAAGACGACAGCTGGGCTATGCCTCGCGCATGATCTTTTCGGAGAACGATTCCGGGACGCATTCAAGGAACTGAACGCGAGTGATGAACGTGGAATAGATGTTGTCCGGACGACCGTGAAGGAGTTCGCGAGAATGGCGTCGCTAACAACTGTTCCTTTCAAGATTCTTGTCTTGGACGAAGCCGACAATATGACTGGCGACGCGCAAGGCGCCCTTCGGCGAACGATGGAGAACTACACCAACACTTGCCGTTTCATTCTCTGCTGCAACTATTCTGGCAGAATAATCGAGCCAATCCAGTCAAGATGTGCTCTATTCCGGTTCACATCATTACCCGAGGAGAAGGTCGTAGAATACCTTCATCGAATCGCGAAAAATGAGACCCTGAAGACCACTGAAGGAGGTTTGAAGACCATTGTTGACGTGGCAGAGGGAGACCTCCGAAAGGCCATCAACATACTCCAAGCGGCTTCCTCTATGTCCAAGGGAATCTCAGAAGAGACCGTCTACCAAGTGGTTGGAAGGGCAAGGCCGACTGATGTCCATGAGATGCTGAATCATGCTTTGAAAGGCGACTTCCTCAAAGCTCGTGACGAGCTTCGAAACCTTCTTGTCAAATACGGGTTATCGGGGTCCGATATTGTCCGCCAGATTCACTCGGAAGTCTTCCGCCTCCCGATTCCAGAGAAGACAAGGATCAGCTTGATCGAGGCTATCGGAGACACAGACTTCCGGTTGGTACAAGGGGGAGACGAAGAGGTCCAGCTAAGCGCCCTGCTGGCCCATTTAGCCGCTCAGTCATCTGTTCATAGAAGTGTTCGAGAAGAGCATGTCACAGCCCTGGACCGTTAGATACAGGCCGCAGACAACTCGAGAGATCGCAGGCAACAAGCCGGCACTAGAGAAGGTTCGCCTGTGGCTTGATTCCTGGTCCGACGGCAAACCGTCCAAAGCGGCTGTCCTTCTTTATGGTCCAGCCGGAGTAGGAAAGACAACGGTTGCCGAGGCTGTCGCTCGGGAGAGAGATTGGGACCTCGTAGAGATCAACGCCTCCGACAAACGGAGCGGCGACATTCTCTCCAGAATCGCCGGACTAGCATCGACACAATCGTCACTGTTCAGCAAAGGAAGACTCATCCTACTGGACGAGGTGGATGGTATCAACCTTAGAACAGACTCAGGCGCGATCATCGCGATTCTCCGCGTCATCAAAGAATCTCAGTTTCCAATCGTTCTAACAGCCAACGACCCATGGGACTCAAAGATCAGACCTTTGCGAGACGCATGTCTCGTTATCGAGCTGAAGCGACTTGGACTGAGGGAAGGGATTCCGTTGATGAAAGGAATCCTGGCCAAGGAGGGCGTGAACGCGGACGAGGAAGCACTCAGGTCCATAATGGAGCGGGACCGCGGCGACATGCGATCGGCGATAACCGACCTCCAGATCCTGACCGGACCCAAGAAGAATATAACATTGGAGGATACGGCGTTGCTTTCGAACCGAGACCGGACCGAGTCCATATTCGAAGTGCTGCGGATCATTTTCAACAGCAGAACCGCTGCTCTAGCTCGACGAGCTCTGGACAGGTCGGATGTAGACCAGGAAATGCTCTTTCAGTGGATACTGGAAAACACTCCCAGCCAGATTCCGAAGCCTCGCGAACTCGAAGCGGCGATGTCCGCCCTTGCAGAGGCCGATCTCTACTTCGCGCGGATCAGGAAGACACAATCGTGGCACCTATTGTCGTACGCTCTCGACGCTGATCGGTTCCAAATCCCACATATCCAGTCGAAGAGGAACTAAACTCTACCTACCTATGATTCAGTTCATCCATGAGCATAATTCTGAGAAGTATGCCGAGATTGCAGAGTGGCTTGATGCGAAGGAGCCGCTAGATGAGATGCTCTCGCTGGACTATGAATCGGCCGCCTAGCGGTTGCGCATTACCAGTGCGCCGCCGACAAAGGCGATTATGGTCGATATGACCTCGGCAATCAGAAGTTGTTGAAGCGCCGGAGGAGTAATCGCAGCGCCAGCGCCCATGGCTGTAGTTGCAGCAATTGCGCCCATGCATCCGGTGAAGAGAAGGAGCATTCCAACGGTGAGAAATGCTTCCTTCAATCTTTGTCGCCTTCAGCGATTCTCCCGGACGGAGGTGAAATAAAAGTTTACTCTATGATCGAACAAGGACGGTCTTATTCCTTCAAAGCAGACTTGACCAGTTCACGCGTTACGCCGAGGTAGGTCCGATAGTCGAGTGCTTCCTTGATCTCCTTGGGTTTCAGCCTATTCGACATGAACTTGTCTTCGAGCAGGAGCTTTGAGAAAGGGATCTTGTTGTCAAGGGCCTTGATCGAGATCTTTCTGATCCTTTCATGAGCGTCTTGTCTTGGCACTCCGGTCTCTACGAGCAGGTTCACAATTCTCTCTGCAAGCAACGCGCCTTGCGATAGCTCCAAGTTTCGTTCCATGTTCTCGGGCAGGACTTCCAAGCCGTCTAGGACACGCGTTACTAGTCGGAGCATTTCATCGGCAAGAATGAAAGACATTGGGAAGATGAACCGTTCGCTGGCAGAGTTGGATATGTCCCGTTCGTGCCAGAGCGGAATATTTTCGAGAGCAGGTATGACTAGGCCTCGCATCAGTTTCGCCATGCTTGAGACCCTTTCGCTGAGCTCCGGATTTCTCTTCGATGGTAGAGCCGAGCTTCCGACTTGTTTGTCTCGCTCAAACGGCTCCATTACTTCTGAGATCTCGCTCCTCTGGAGGTTGCGGATCTCCGTTGCAAACTTGTCAAGGCTCGACCCTAGTAGCGAGAGATAACAGATGGTTTCTGCGTGTAGATCTCTCTGGATGACCTGTGTGACGAGGCCTGCTGGTTTGAGCCCTAACTTGCCTAGCGCTCTCTCCTGAATCTTCAGCGCGTTCTTCCCTAGTCCAGCTCCATTTCCAACTATTCCGAGAATCTTGCCGACGAGAACTCGTTCTTTGACCTGTTTCAATCTCTGTTGGTATCTTCGAACCTCTTCCAGCCAGACTGCGAACTTGAGTCCGAGGGTGATGACCCCGGCGTGGCGTCCGTGGGTCCGGCCGACGATCAGTAGAGCTCGGTGTTTACGTACCAGTGAAGCGAGGATTGCCTCAAGCCCGCCAAGTTGTTTCTCCAGGACTGAGAATGCCTCTTTGAACTGGAGTGCTGTTGCGGTATCCTCGATATCGTAACTTGTTAGACCGTAGTGTACGTACTTGCGTCCCTCGCCCGTGCATGCCTCTGAGAGTGCCACTACCATTGCCATTAGATCGTGCCGAATCTCCTTCTCTATCCCTTTGACATGATCCAGAGTCACTATTTTCGTGTTGGCGTTTCGTCCGATTTCCTCCGCCGCCTCCTTCGGAATGTCGCCGACGAAGGCCTGCGCTTCTGCAACCGCCGCCTCCACATCTAACCATCGTTGGAGTTTGTTTTCTTCCTCGAAGATTCTCCTCATCTCCGGACTGCCATAACGACCCGTGTCAATTGGGAGAATAGGCAATCTTACCGACTCGAACAGAGAAACAACTAACCTATCATATTAAACAACTCCGAAGAAAAATAGAGGAATAATGACGGGCATATGCGGCCTCGTAGGACGAGAAGCGGATGATCTTGAGTCGAAAGCAAAGAACATCCTCTCCCTAATGCGGAACCGCGGATCAGAATCTCGAACGGTATCACAGAGCGCCCCTGATGGCAAAAAAATCGTGATTGGAGTCTGCAATCCCACTGGTACGCAATCGTTCACTCACCAGGCGATGCCGTTGGCCCTCGACGGCGTGTTCTTCGGCGACGATACAGAACACAGCAAGGCGGGCCCTGCGGGGCCCAGTCGTCTCATTCAGACCCCTGGAGCCTTTGCTTTCTTGACCTTGATCCGAGATCAATTGATTGCGGGAAGGGACATCGTTGGGCAGAAACCTCTCTATTCTGGACGGACACCAGACGAGGCTGTCGCCTTTGCGAGCCTTCGATCTCCTCTCGTCTCAATCGGCGTCCGCGAACCAGAGCCTATTCCTCCGGGAAAAGTGATCCGAGCCACCGCTCGGGGTTACGAGACGCTGAGTGATTACTCGCTCAAACGGCCACAAGAAGAATCGATAGTCGAACCTGATGCAACTCAGGCCATGGACGAGCTCTTCACAGAGGCCGTCGGCAGAGTTGTGCCGCGAGGTTCGGGAATCGCGTTCTCCGGCGGATTAGACAGCGCCCTCGTTGCCTACGTAGCGAAGAGGTCAGGTCTAGAGCCAGAATTGATCTCGGTGGGGGTGAAAGGTCAACAAGAACTAGTCCATGCCGAAAGAACCGCAAAGGGTTTCGGACTCCGCGTCGACACTAGCGAATTGTCGAGTTCAGATATTCTCAACGCATTGCCAGATGTTGTCAGGATCATCGAGACCACTGATCCAGTGATTGTCGGGATCTCGGTTCCGATCCATTTCGCCTGTCGGAAAGCGCGCGAGATGGGCCTGAGCTATATCACGGTTGGCCAACTCAGCGATGAGCTGTTCGGTGGTTATGGAAAGTTCGAAGAACTCGCTCTGAGAGACGGAACCGAGAACCTTGGAAGAGAAATGTTCGACAGCGTGATTGCCGCTTCTGTCAAAGACTTTGACCCGGGAGACAAGCTCGCTGTGGCAGCTGGTCTCGAGCTATGTTGCCCGTTCGCATATCTTCCACTTGTCAAGTACGCTTTGAGGCTGCCTTCCGATCTCCGCGTCAACCTCGCCCATGGAAAGGTAATACGAAAATATATTCTACGAAGACTCGCTGCTCATATGGGCCTTTCCGAAAGTGTAGTAGACCGGCCGAAAAAGGCAGTGCAATATTCCAGTGGCGTCCAGAAGGTTTTGTTGAAAGAATCGAAACGAAGGGGAGTGAGCCTCGGCAGGATGATGGAATCATTCACGAGATAGTCTGTAAGACTTATCCGATAGACTGGCTTCCTAAGGGCGGATTGGAACAATGGTGAAAGTAAACCCGGTTCGAGTTGGACATCCAAGGTCATTGCTTGCAGGGGGTCTAGGAGTGTTCGCCAGCCTTCTCGCTATCGGCTGGGCACTTTTCGGCTACAATCTCTCTTCCACCGTCAGTTTCGCCTCAGGTCAGTCCGAGAATCTAATGCTCGCCCAGTTCGGCGTCGCGTTCATAGTCCTAGTTGGAAGCGGTCTAATGCTAGCCAGATACACTCGTCTAGGCGGCGCGATCAACGTTTTGGGAGGCTTGGCGACCTTCGGCATCGGAGTGCTCTACGCCAGAACCCTGGAGCAATCAGCGAAAAGTGCGAGTCTCCAAGCCATTCCCCTTCGCTTCTCCCAGCTCTACACTGCGCCCTTGGTCATACCGGTTGACCGATTGGTCGCAACGCTCCTCATTGTCCCAGTCTTTCCAATAGCAACCCTCTTGGTCATTAGCGGACTGGGAGCGCTCGCAACCTATCGTATGCACAGGCCGCACCTGATCCCGGTTTCTGCCCAACAACAAGTTTCTGTCCAAACAACAAATAAATAGAAAATTATCCTACCTTAATCCGGACATTTATGTCGGACCGGAAAAACGAGTTAATTATTGGTCGGACATCTAAAGTTCTAGAGAACTCGCCCGCAGACCCCTCGGCGGCCAACAACTACTTCCGGTCCAAGCTCTCGTTCGAAACTGACCCCTCAGACGTTTACCACGACATCACAAACAAGATCTCCAGAATAGTCGTGCTAGACGCAAGAACCCCTGAAACCTACGCAATAGGACACGTTCCGGGAGCAGTCAACATACCCCACCGAGCCATCGACTCTTCAACGACCGCTTCCTTGCCCCGAGACAAGGTCATAGTAACTTATTGCGACGGAGTCTTCTGCAACGCCTCCACCAAGGCGGCTGCGAAACTGACGGCCCTCGGCTTCAGTGTGAAGGAGATGCTTGATGGTACGGAAGGCTGGAGAAAGGAAAGCTATCCAGTCGAAGAGACGGTTATGCAAATGACCATTCCCGCGTCGCAGTAGATGCATTCATTTCCGTCGCTTACCCTCATCCATCGGACGAACGCTGAGCATAACACAGAAAAGCAGCCCGATTCGATTCCGAACTTAGGGGCCGTCGTCTAGCTTGGTCAAGGGGATTGACCCCGCCCAGAGGATACCAGAGTCCAATCTTGGACGGTGACCCTGGGGCGCTGGCGACCCCGAGAAATCGGGGCCAGAGGTCGTGGGTTCAAATCCCACCGGCCCCACCATCAACCGTTTCGTAGACGATCGCATCCTAGAAGGAAAGCTGGAAATGATCGCTAGAATCATCGATCTGGTTGCCCTTTTATAACGAGACGCAACCGTCCGTTTTTCTAAGAATATCGGATAGGGTTCATTTTGAATGTGCCAAGGCCGAGCCTTAGAAGACGAGTGATCTCATCCTCGGCCGGAAGAAGTTTCTCGATTTTCACCAAGATATTCCTTGGCGGAATCGCTGTGGTGGCGATAGGTGTTCTAATAACCGAATTGCTAACGGGGGGGCTGAGCGCAGACTGTAGCATTCGTCCCCTGGACCCACTGTGTATTCCGGGGTATGCTATTCGAACTCTTACCCGGATGACAATTGCTTACATTTTCGCTCTCGGCTTTGCATTGGCATATGGAATAGCAACGGCGATGAGCCATCGTGCCTCGCACGTGCTCTTGCCCTTGCTCGACATCTTCCAGTCTGTCCCTGTTCTGGGAGTAGTGCCGGTAGTGTTCCTAGTCATTTTGGGAACGGGAGCCAATCCGCCTGTGTTCAACCAGGAAGTCGCTTCTATCATACTCATCTTTACAGCTATGGCTTGGGCGCCGACGTTCGGGGTCATAGCAGGAATCAACGCCATCCCGACAGACATCAAAGAGGCGGCCCATGCTTACGGAATGCGCGGTACCCGTTACTTACGACAGATCGTTCTCCCTGCAGTATTCCCCGAACTAGTTTGGAGCAGCATCCTTGCCTGGGGAGGAGGATGGTACCTCATACCGGTCGAGGAACACCTCTCCTTCGGATCTCCCCCTAACCAAACCCAGGTGGACCTGCCAGGAATAGGCAGGTATATTGCGCTAGCTGCCTTGAAGGCGGACCTGGCATTAGCGCTCTTCGGGCTTATAGTGCTCGTGGGCATCATACTCGCCATTGACCGCTTAATCTGGAAACCGCTGGGCACGAGGGCAGAGAGATACAAATACGAAACAGTAGCAGCTCCCAGGACGACTGCAACTCGGCAGAGTACTGTTGCTGCCGGTGTGAGAAGATACGAGGACCGTCTGGTCGCACCGGTACTCACGTTCTTCAAGTCTGAACGGTCCTATGCGGCGCGGGTTCTGGAAATCACTCGTTTGAAGCGAATACGCCACATAACAGAGAGGTTGAGGTTCCCAGAAAGGATTACCAGAATACCGTTATGGGGAAGGCTCCTCAGTTATGCCATATTCGTTGGACTCGTTATCTTGGGCCTTATCGTCACGATTATGTCGCGATCCCAATCCATTGAGAATGGAATTTCCCTTCTCGCCACTGATCTAGCCGCCTTCGAATTGATCGTAATTACTGTTCTATCATTGTCGAGGTTGGTTATTGCGTACGCTATTGCCCTCTCGTGGACGCTCGGCGCTGGAATATTGATCGCTAGAAGTCAAAGGCTGTCTCGGTTGCTCGTGCCTATCTTCGACATCGGACAGTCAATCCCCGCGACAGCCCTGTTCCCGCTAGTTGTAATATTGCTTGTTGACCCGTTCAAGAATTCTCCCTATCTCGGGTTCACACTGAACTTAGCTTCGGTGCTCTTGATTCTCACTGGTATGCAGTGGTATTTGCTGTTCAACATCGTCGGTGCAGTGAATGGTGTCCCGAATGACCTATTGGAAGCGACTGCTGCCTACCGAATTCGAGGACGGCGTTTTGTCAAAGAGATCCTAATCCCGGCATCTTTTCCCGCAATCCTCATTGGGAGCATACAGGCCTGGGGCGGGGGCTGGAACGCTCTGATAGTCTCCGAATACATCGGGCCCAATGCTAATGTCCCAGGGTTGGGCTCGTTTCTAGTTCAGGCCTCATCAAAGGATCCTGCACTTGCAACTGTTGAGATCTATGCCTCTCTTCTGGTCATGACGGCGACGGTCCTTATCATTAACCGGCTGGTCTGGAGGCGCTTGCTACGTAAAGCCGACAGGTACAAGTTCGAGGCATAGCTAGTTGAGCCAGCCCTCTAACCCTATACTCCGGATCAAGGACATTACAAAGATCTATCCAGGCGAGGGCAAAAGCACCACTGTACTCGACAACATTTCATTCGACGTCTACAAAGAATTTCTGTGTATTGTCGGGCCTTCAGGCTGCGGCAAGAGCACTTTACTCCGGATTATCGATGGACTTGACAAACCAACTAGCGGTCAGGTGGTGTTTCATGACCAGCCAATCACGAGCCCGAGCCCGAAGATAGGAGTGATCTTCCAGACATTCGCCCTCATACCATGGAAGACCGTTCTTGGAAATGTGTTGATGGCGCTTTCGTCGGCATCGATTCTGAAGGAGGAACAGTTGAAAATCGCGCAGAAGTATATTCAGGATGTTGGCTTGGAGGGGTTCGAGTCTTCCTATCCTAAGGAATTGTCAGGTGGGATGAAGCAGCGGGTTGGAATAGCCCGTGCTCTCGCGCTCCAACCTGAGGTGTTGTTGATGGACGAACCGTTCTCCAGCCTGGACGCGTTGACAGCCGAGAACCTACGGCGGGAGGTCGTGGAGATTTGGAGGGACCCAGCCTACCCCACTGGTTCGGTAATAATGGTCACCCATAATGTTCAGGAGGCTGTTGAAATGGCTGACCGGGTAATAGTGTTGAGCGCGAGGCCAGCCACAATAGTTGATGATGTTAAGATCGACCTCGAACGACCGAGGAGCCCTCGAGACCCGACGCTATACGATCTCGCGGACCGAATAATTTCGAAGATCAGCTAGTGAACGTGAGCTTTCGGCAATAATCGTTCGGACTGACCATCGTAGCCGAATAGGCCCGTGAAGACTCCCCAGCTGATGATTATGCTGATCAATGCTGGTATGTCGAGGGTGGGGCCGTACTTGGAGCTGATAAACCGGGCCAGGGTGAACCGCGTAACTTGTCCTTGCTCCTTGAGAAGTTTTGCGATGTCGGAGAAGGGTTCGAGGGTTTCCAAGCGCTGGTGAACGAGCTTTTTCCGCTCAGCTATCCTACTGTTGAGTGCTTTTGTGCCGAGTTCCGTTAAGGAGATCTCACCCTCCTTGACGGTGACGAGGCCGAGATATTCGGCGGTATCAATAATCGGAAGAAGCTCGTCGAGGTCGATCCGGAGGTCGATTGTGAGGTTGGCGATGTCCGTTTTTCCATTGTACGCTTTCAAAAGATCTAGTAAACCGAAGACGCGATTTACGCCAGCGGTAGGGAGCATTCTAGTTACAAGACCCGCGTGGACCTGACTGGGGTTAAAGAACTTTGGATATGTCAGCGGATCATTTGCTGATCAGCGAAGGAGCCTAGACAATGTTTTGATCGAGCCCACCTGGTTCGCTACGCTTGCATTTCCGTCTTGGCTCGGCACGGCGATGATGTAGGAGACTCCGAGCTGCGCTAGAGCTGAGAGTATTTTTTTGTTCTGAGCCTGGTTTCCTGAGAGCATTATTCGTCTTTCTCCCTGCGGCGACTTGTATTCTGATTGCTCGGCCTTGGTGTTTATGGCGATTCGGACGCAGATCTCTTTCGTCTTCGCGTCAGGTGAGATTCCCCTGAAATCAGAGACGAGCTTCGTGAATTGGTCGAGGGGTTGAACATTAGGATGCCACCCATCACCAAGGGTTACCGCGCGTTTCATCGCAGCTTCGCTGGTTCCACCAATCCAAATGGAGAGATGCTTCTGAATTGGGCGAGGTTCGAAGACGACGTTCCTGAAATCGATCCCAAGAATACGGCTCTTGAAACGTGTCTCTCCTCGCCACAGCGCTCTTATCAGTCGAATAGACGCGTCAAGCCTCTTGCCTCTGTTGTGGAAGTTTGAGCCGAGATGGGCGAACTCTCTCTCGTTCCAGCCCGCACTGGTTGCGATCATTATTCTTCCATCGCTGAGGTTGTCAATCGTAGCGAGTTGTTTGGCGACGACGACAGGATTTCGCATCGCCGTGATGAGTGACGAGATTCCCAGCTTTGCGCGGTCGGTGATTGAGGCGAGATAAGAGAGCGTCGTCATGCTGTCGAAGATCCTCTCATAGGGGGTTCCACTGTTAATCGGCATCAGGATATGGTCAGTGCTCCAAACGGAGTCACAGCCAGCACGTTCGGCCTCGAGAGCTACGGTGCGGATCGCCTCTTGTGAGGATGATTCGCCGTAGTTTGGGACACATACGCCGAACTTCATGTCGCGAGCAATGCACCGGTTATTGATAACATTCTTCTGAAGTTGCCCTCGTCAAGTCTGCGCTGGACCTCAATCGGGCTGGTTCAACATTTTTATCGCCCATCTCTAGGGACGAACGTTTCCAAACCTTGTTTGCGGTGGAAACGCTAAACCTCTCGAAGAAGTACGGGAAAACCGACGCCCTTCGTGGCCTGAACTTCACAGTCAACGAGGGCGAGATAATGGTAATCCTAGGCCCGAACGGCTCGGGCAAGACCACACTTCTGATGATTCTCTGCACGATTCTAAAGCCGACGTCAGGCACTGCCAAGGTTGTTGGGATTGATGTTGTTGAAGAGGGGACCAAGGTTCGAGAAGTTATGGGAATAGCCTTCCAGGAGGCGAGAGGTTTCTGGCGCCACAAGCCCTCATCGATTCTGAGGTTTCACGCGTCCATGTTCGACATAGACCCCGAGAAGCGGCAGGATCTGATCGACCGTACGATGAAGGACTTGGAGCTGTGGGAGTCACGCGACAAGATGTTCATGCACCTGTCAGGAGGCCAAGCAAAACGGCTGGAAACCGCCAAGGTACTAATTCAGCGGCCTAAGCTAGCGATTTTCGACGAGCCGACGAGCCAAGTGGATTTGCGCGGTAAGAGAAAGATCTGGGACAAGATCCGCGAGCTCCGCGACCAAGGATCCACGATTATAGTTGCGACGAACGAGGTTCGAGAGGCCGAGTACCTTGCCGACAGGGTCACGATATTGCATCAGGGCCAACGAGTTGTTTGTGATACTATTTCCAAGTTGAAGGACGCAATCGCGGGCGGAGACATTGTTGAAGTAGATTTCGAAGACCCGGTCTCTGAGAAACTAGCGGATGACCTCAACGGACTCGGCGGCGACGTCTCATTGTCATCGGTAGGAAACCAGTTGCGTGCGAAGGTTTCCAAGGCAGAAGACTGGGTTCCGAGAATGACCTCAGCCAGCTATGTCGCAGGCGCAAAAATCTCCTCGATCAGGATAACCGAGCCTTCCCTCGACGACGTCTTCCTCCACTTCACAGGCAAAGCCCTGGCGGACCAGCCATGAACCGTGTGCTGACTCTCGCAGCCTACAACGTCAGGATCCTCTTATCGGAGAGGACATGGTTCATTCTCGCTTGGGCTCTATTCGGATTACAGATAGCAATCTACGGGTCCTTGATGTCAAAGCTAGTATCGACAGCGGTTCCAAACTACTTCTTCTTCTACGCGATAGGACTAATGGTCATAACGGTATTCGACTCTGGAGCTGACGTGGGCCGACACTTCGTCGAGCACGCCCATGAAGGAGAGCTCCCCTACTTTCTCTCTCTCCCGGTCTCCCGTGGAGGATTCTTGGCAGCCCAGGCGATCTACGGGGTCGCGAACACGATGATCAAAGTTCTTCCGCCCCTCCTCGGAGTTCTCTGGTTTGTTGGCGATCTTACAATTCAAGGCGCTGTGTTCGCGCTGATATCCATGTTTCTCCTCGGACTTGGAATCACAGGAATAATGGTGTCAATGTCGTTCATCGCGTTCAAGTCCGTAGACATCTACAGCGCATTCCTCGCCGGGCTTTCAGCATTGATCGTCCGGTTCAGCACCGTCTTCTACCCACTAATCTTCATGCCCAGCTTCTACTCGCCAATATCGGTGTTCAGCCCCTTGACCTACAGCGCGGACCTGACGAGATGGGTCCTGGGCTTCGACCCGAACTTCCTCCTCAACCCGATCCTTGCCGCGGCCGTGGTCACCGGAGTCGCGGTTGGAACCCTCTCGTTGAGCGCGAGAATAGTCGACAAAGTCATTGAAGGTGTGAAAGCAGCTTGAGCCAGCTCTCAAGACTTGTCCGCATTGCCCGGACAGATTTCTCCTATTTTTTCCGGACAAAATGGTTGATGGCTGTATTGATCAGTCTCAGCCTTTCGGACATGCTCGTCGTGGGGATAGTATACACAAGGTTGATCCCCGCCTCAAGTGCGATCGGTTCTTCCTATTTTCAGTTCCTCGTCCCAGGAATCGTCGTGGTAGGCTTATTTTCTGCAGCAACAGACACAGGCCGACGAATCTGGCTCGCACTTCGAGAGGGAGTAGTACAATACTACCTGACACTTCCAATCCGGACCCGAGGCCTCGTTGGAGCCTACATCATCTCAGGCGGGCTAGGTGGAATAGTCTACTCCGGTGCACTGCTAATCATAGCGTATCTCTCCTTCATGTTATTCGGTGCCCCAATTCCGGTTCAGGGAGTATTGTACGCTCTGACCCTCATTCCTTTCTTATTCGTTCTCTCGACCGGCATCGCGGGTCTAGCCGCCTTCTTCGCGAGTGTATCGCGGAGGGGAGAGATTTACTGGGTCTACGCACAAGGACTCCAAGTGTCAATGGTCACAATCAGCACGGTGTTCTACCCCGCTCAAACGATTGCTCAATATCTTCCTGCCCCGGTCGCCACGATTGCGGAATACAACCCTCTGAGCCTTGCAGCCGGCGTTCTCCGAAACTCCGCGTTCGGAGGAAACGCTCTGGAAACCGGTGCCCTAGCGAATCTCCTCGCGACCTCACTACCTCTGGCCGTGATTGGAGCCCTCGCTTACTGGATCATTCTTAGAACAATTAGGCTAAAGGGAAAGCCCTGAAAATGGCCGAGACGGTCCGTGTCGAAAAACCGTCAGGCGTTTCAGTCAGAACCCTCTCTCACGGTGAAGAGTCGGCATTACTTGAAATTCTGAGAGATGCCTTCGGCAGCTTTGCAGATCTTCCACGGACAAAGGCCGCCCTCTCCTCGCGACGATTTGATTCTGATGGATGCTTCGTTGCTGAAGAGAACGGAGTACCGATCGGATGGTTGACTGTGACAAGTCTCCCCAGAGACAAGTGGTTCGCGATAAGATACCTCAGCATTAGACGTGCAAGACTCCGAACCACAGTCGCTGAGAGCCTTCTCTCCAGAGCGATCACCTACGTAGAGTCGAAAAGACCAGAGTTCCTGAGAGCCACCACTCCAGCAGTTCAGCCTTACGTGGAGGTGTACCAGAAGTTTGGGTTCAAGCCTCTACGGCGGGATTTTCGGATCAGCTGGCAAATGGATAGCGTGCCACGTACTGGAGACCTTCAGCTTGAAACCGAGGAGGTCTCAGAAGGGACGATGGATAGTGCAAGCGGTTTGTTCGTCAAAGCATTGAGTCCTTACTGGGACTGGCGGACGGAAGAAGAAGGCGGCATTACCGCTGTGGCGGAATCATTCAAAGAAGACAGATCTCGTGGAGCCAGGTGGATTCTTGCTCGATCGGGCAAAGAACATGTAGGTTTGGTAGGGATCATTCCTGATTATTATGAACGAGGCGTGGCGTGGTTCCGAGGAGCATTTGTTCTTCCAGAGCATCGAGAAAAGAGAATCGGTTCCGCTTTAATGTCCGAGATCTCAAGATTTGCGAAGACCCTTGGCCAAACAAAGATGGTTGTTTACACGTTCTCCTACTTGGACAGTCTAGCTCCCGGGGCACTGCTCTACCTAAAGACCGGTGGCAAGATAGAGGCAGAGTACCTCCAGCTTGCGAGAATGTGAGCCTGGGTTGTTTCAGGAAGGTAATGCATAACCCGAATATAGCATACTGAACATCTTTCCAATTGGTAGGGTCTCTTGGCGTCGCTGGAACCGTGGGATGTGACGATCATTGGCGGGGGAATTCTCGGAACCTCCCTTTCCTACTGGCTGGCGAACCAGTATGAGGGCCGAATCGCCGTTATCGAGAAAGAACAACAAGTTGCAATTCACACTTCCAAGAGGAACACTGGAGTCGTCCACCGTCCCTTCTACCTAGACCCTGTCAAACGCCGAGTCTTCGCACGATCATCCCAAGCAGCTTATGGAATGTGGAAGTCGTACGCCAAAGAGCGAGGCCTGCCCTGGTCTCCAGTAACAACATTGGAGGCGGCGACACGAGATGCGGACATGAACCGTGTGGAGAAGTACTATCACTGGGGCCTGGAGAACGGGATGGGAGAGGATGAGCTGGAAGTTCTAACCGCGGAAGAGGTGCGAAGACTTGAGCCCCACGTTAGGTCTCACGGGGCAATATGGTCGAAGACAGATACCTCGGTTGACTATCCCTCGTTTACACGATCGCTGCGGGGAGATGCGGAACGCGAAGGAGTCAGATTCATTCTCGGTTTCGAGGTCAAATCGATCGAAGTAACCAAAGACTTCCTGGAGGTCCAACCGAAAGACGGCGGTGAGACCATACGAACCCGGTTCCTGGTGAACTGCGCAGGAGGAAACTCCGTGCGGATAGCCCACATGCTCGGCGTCGGAAGAGAATATGCCGACCTCAACTTCCGTGGAGAATACTGGGAAGTCGGAGAGGAATGGCGATACCTAGCCACGAGGAACATCTACACAGTAGCACAGCATCCCGAACTGCCCTTCCTTGATCCGCACTGGATATGCCGCGCCGACGGGCGGAGAGAAATAGGACCCAACGCCGTCCCTGTTGCTGGACCATACACTTACAGAGGCTTCTTCAAAAACCCGATACAAGCGTTGGAAAAGATTCTAGAGCCTCCAATGATGAACAAGATCGCCCTTCTATACAACAAAGACTTCCTGACTCTAGCAGGGGAGGAATGGAAATCGTCCATTTTCAAATCAGAAATGGCGAGAAGAGCGCAGGAGTTCATCCCAGAACTCAAACTAGACTATCTGGTCAAGCCTGGGATTGCAGGGGTCCGCGCGCAAGTCATAGATCGAAACGGGAACTTCATCAAGGAAGCCATCGAGATCAAAGGCCCCATGTCGTACCATGTTACCAACTATAACTCTCCAGGAGCCACTGGGTCGCCCGCTTACGCTGCTTGGTTGGTGGAGAAGCTCGGGTCTCTAGGCTACATTGCTCTCAAGAAGAGGACCTCGATGAGGTCCAAAGGTCCTTGGGACTATGAGTCCGTCACCAGTATGATAAGCGACGCGCCCAGGATAGTGGCCTAAGAAGTAGGCCGGGCATCAAGAAGATCGTACCTACTCAGGGGAGCGAGTATCGGAAATTCTTCCAGATGCCGGTCGCGCCTTGACCGTGGACTGACACGCTTCCCTTCTCTGGGTCAACAGGCTTGAGTGTGAAGAGTCCCCAGCCCACGAGAATGTCCTTTGGAGCTACCGGGAGGCTCTCGGACTTGAAGAACTCCTTTCCGTCGACAATCCATTCCGCCCTTTTTTTCTGCGCGTCTATTCTGACCATGTAGTGATGCATCATTTCCGGTCTTGTTCGGATACCGGAGAATGGGGCTTCGACGAGGTAGGTGAACGCGGTCTTCTCGTCTGTCACGCCCGGGATTAAGAGTCGCTCGTAGATTGCTCCTATCTTCTTTCCGGTTGTGATGAAGTCGAAGATCATGCCAGTCGCGAAGTCCATGAGTATGAGGCCCGCGAAAGCGTCCTGCAAATCCTCAGCATTGCTTCGATAGGTCTCCGCTCCCATCTCAGCCTCGAAGACCGTCACTCGATCGCGTGATACTGGAAAGGTCCTCGTGGAGGCGTACAGTTGCTTCGGATCGTCGAACATGTGGATCTTGTCATGCTTCCGCGTAAAAGGATCTACGGTCAGCCCTAGACCTCCATTCCGGGATGCTATCTTGGCCTTTGGCTCCTCCCAGACCCAATTCTCGCCGTTGCCCATGGGAAAGCTGAGAATCCTCCACTTCGAAGCGTCAACATGGCCCTTCGACATATCATCGTAAAGATTTGTCTCTGTCTTCAACAAAGGCTGTCTCATTCCCACGTTGGGCTGGTTACTGGATTTAATTCTTCTGAAAATGCTTCACAGATCAAACTAGAGAAATCATTCAGGGAGGAGGCTCGCCCTTTGGTTGCCAGAGTTCGATCCGGTTGCCTTCGGGATCAATGACCCATCCGAACTTGCCATAATCGTATTCTTCTCTTTTGTCGTCGACTTTCACGCCTTCTCGCTTGAGCTGATCCAGCAATCTCTCAAGATCCTTGACTCGGAAGTTGATCATGAAAGGTGCAGCACTCGGGTCGAAATACTTCGTGTCATGCGGAAAGATTGACCAGACTGTGTAACCGACTTGCTTGGTATCGTCTTTCTCCCGCCATTGAAACATGGTCGTGCTAGATCCTTCGTTTCGGGCTTGACCCCAAGATGGGTTGTATACCATGACATCAGTTTTCCAGGGTCTTTGGCCTTGAAGAATACTCCACCAATCCCCGTGACCCGCGTCGCACCGGACGCATGATCTTTAGGATTCTCTTAGTCGTGGCGATTCATCTCACTGATCGGCCCCGAGTTATTTTGGATCGAGATAACACCTTCCTTTTCAGCTCGGTCCCGCATACCCTACACGTCTTTTCGGGTCCCGTGGATCTTCGATGGCAAGCAGGGCAGTACATTATCCAATCAAACTTGTGAGCGATCCCAAAATTTGCCAGCGATCCATAGCTGAGATGAAGATGCTCAGCCATGTTCTGCACCGCGTAATCATCGCTGACTATCACAGGCTCCTGCCCATCTAGTTTCAGGTCAAGAGCGAGAGCGACGACCTCTCGATCCGCTTGTGAAACATGGCCCTTCTCACCTGCTCTGGTGCTGACTGCTTCGACGGATTCCAAGGCACGGGGAGACGGGAACCTGAGGATAACCTTGCCCTTCTCCTTGTTCACATGAAATCGTAGCTGTGTCATCGTCCCCCTCAGCAACTCGTCCTCTACAGCTGGGACCGTATACACTTCTCCCGGCCGGGTTGGGTTGAAGCCCATGATGAACGCTGAAGTATCGAGGACGAGCACCTTCAACCGTTTTCCCTTTCGGAGGACAATCTTCTGAGACTCCTCTGAAGGAATGAGTCGCCGAACCTGACGAAAAACGTACTGTTAGCGGATTTTCTGAACGATAACGACTGCCCGATCCTTATCTCCCGCTCAAGACGGCCATCTACCACCAGGTTAGCGCTCGGACCCGGTTCTGCCACCCTCAGCTGAACGCCTGCCTTCACCGGTACGACTATGGACTTGACTGGTTGAAGAGGGGCGATCAACGTTAGCGAAACGCTATCCATCGAGGTTTCGAGAACCGGTCCTCCTGCCGAGAACGAGTGGGCTGTCGAGCCGGTTGGGGTGGAGACGATGATTCCATCGGCCCGAGCCTGGAAAACCTGTTTGCCCCGGAGAGCTAGATTGAGATTGAGCATTTTCGCTGGCATGGTTGGAAGTAGAAGTGCCTCGTTAAGGGCTTCGCCCACAACCTGGTTCCTGTGAACCACTAGGAGTTTCCATTGCTCCTCCAGCTCATAGTTGCCTTTCTCCCACTTGGTGAAAGCGGTGTCGAACTCGGAAGGTTCGACCTCTGTGAGGTAGCCTCTGCGGCCCATGTTTACCGCTAGGATCGGGGTTTTTGGTTTCAACATCTCCTTAGCCGCTTTCAGTACCGTGCCATCCCCTCCCAGCGTTACTAGAAGCTCAATCTCCATTCGCTTGAGAGGCTTGCTCCCCGGAATCTTCGCCGATTCCCCTAGATCTTGGTCGGGAACAGATCTGAAGCCGTGCTGTTCGATTATCTTGTGAATCCTCTTGGCCTCGGTGAGGATTTCTTTCGAGCCTTTTTTGGCTAGGATGCCGACTGCCTTGGGCATGGCTTTCCAGATCGTGGAGAACGGGAATGGACCAGTTGAAAAGAATTCTCTAGGAATACCCTTCGAATCACGCGAAGTCTTTTAGATGAAATCCGAGGACAAATGTTAGTCTTTGATACCGGCCACCGATACACGCCGATCGAGGATACGGTCGGCGCCATGAACAACAAAGTTCAGCACCCGCTCGACAGCGAGCATTATGTCGCGAAACAAATCAACCCCATTGCCGAACCGGTGCTGGCAACCTTAGGGTTCGATTTCGAGCGCATCATCGGCGATCGCCGCCAGCAGCTCGCTCTCAACTCGCTCTTCGGTGACGTTTCTCGTCGGATCAACCGAGCGTTTGACGCTGACCGGTTGCCGCGGCCGTCTCGATCGCGTTCAGCATGCGATGGCGTGTGACCGCGTCGTCGAACGTGGGGCAGAAATGCGTTCCCTCGCGATAGTCGCGGGCGAAACGCACGTATGCTTGGGCGACATTGGTGGAAGGGCCCGGTCCTTGCGGTGGCGTCCACTGATACTGCTCCGGCACGGGCAGGACCTCGAGCGAGGACTGCGCGCCCTTGCCGCCGCGTATGGTCATCTCGAAGATCTGGGCCTGGCCGCCGGCGGCGGTGAGCTGCAGATCGCCCTCGGTGCCGTTGATCTCCCAGAGCAGGTTGGTGCCGCGCGAAACGCCGCCGCGATAGTGGATCGAGAGCGCTGCCCCGCCCTCGAGCAGTCCGCTTACCAACACTTGATCATCGGCGTTCATGGGCTTGCTTTCTTCCGTCCCCGCGATCGTGAAGGATTTTCGGCGCACGGTCATAGTGGCTGAGAGCTCTCGCACTTCGCCGAGGCAGTGACACAGCGCGTCTGCCGCGTGGCCGAGCGCGATCGAGAGCATCGTCGCGCCGTTTTTCTTGTCGTTGAGGTAGGCGTTGTACGGCTCCACCGTTGGTCCCCAGCCCATTCCTGAACCGATCAACGTGGTGGAGAGCACCTCACCGACGTAACCTTGCTTGATGAGGTCATGCAAGTAAGCCACCGACGGCGCAGAACGGGCCTGCAGTCCCGCCATGGCGAGGACGCCCTTCTTCTTCGCCAGTGAGGCCAAGGTCTGCGCCTCTTTCAAGCCGTTACCGAGCGGCCATTCGCAGTAGACGACCTTGCCCGCGTTGAGCGCTGCGGTCGCAAGCTCGAGGTGATATGGCACCTTCACAGTGACGGCGACGACGTCGACGGCAGCGCTGTTCACGAGGTCTTGGTGATTGTCGAACGCGACAGGCACGCCAAAGAGCTTGCTGGCGGCGTCGGCAGATTCGCGTCGGCTGGTGGACAGCGCCGTGATCTCGAAGTCATCCGAGAGCGACTTCAAAGCAGGAATGTGTGCCTGCGCCGCCCATCCGCGATCCGGGTTGGCGCCGATGATGCCGACGCGAATCCTCTTGGTTCCACCCTTGCTCATAGCGGTCTTCATATCTTTCATTCCTAAAGTTGTAAGCGGAGGATCCGCGGAAAGTGGTATTACGCTTACGTGTAGCGTAGTATAGACCCTATGCTTCATTCAAGTTAGTTTTGGAGCGGCCCTTTTCCGGTATGACAACCAAAGTTGAGGAAGCTGTGGGACTCGCCCAGCAGATATCTGGACCCGAACAGCAGTTGAAGAAGCTGGAGAACGCCATGAGCCTCAAGGAGTACGTCCAGTACATCGATGAAACCGGCAGAGGAAAAAGCGGAAGCAGACGGCATCGGGAGAGAAATCTTAACATCGTCATCAACCTTTTAGATGCAGTCCTAGGACCGCTCGCCGTCGAGACGGCAATTTCATGAGCAAGCCGGTCGAAGTTGG
>WNGE01016211.1_pt1 | contig 25644 bp, 34 predicted proteins | sample 5400651 | NCBI WGS metagenome assembly WNGE01 (sample SAMN13153370, study PRJNA577476) | soil metagenome | isolation source: 60 cm soil or saprolite under grassland replicate 2 | place: USA:California | collected 2016-06-15 | reverse complement strand
AGAGTGGCACTAGCGCGAGCGCTTATCAACCGTCCCGCGATTGTGCTTGCGGACGAACCGACTGGAAATTTGGACTCGAAGAATTCAGAAATTGTGCTGAAAATGCTGCGCCACTCGAACCAAGAGCTAGGACAAACGGTGCTAATGATTACGCACAATCCGGAAGCGGCTTCTTACGGCGATCGAATTATTCACATGCGGGATGGCGAGATTGTGGAAGCAGAGAAGGATCCGCAGTGGCACACGGGACATTGAAGAATTGAGTCATTGAATGACCGGGGGATTGAATCATTGCGACCAATTGTGGATATTGCTTCAATGATTTAACGATTCGATGCTTCAATAAAGAGCCGACTGTGGCTAGTTTATAATGGCTCCATCGAGCGGGAGTAACTCAGTGGTAGAGTGCGACCTTGCCAAGGTCGAAGTCGCGGGTTCAAATCCCGTCTCCCGCTCCAGCTTTCATTCCCAGTACAGCCAACGGTTGTTTGCGGCGCATCGCTTGTAGGCAGGAGGGCTCTGCTATGCCTTGGAAAATTGCGTTGTGCGGTGTGGTCGCTGTCGTGGTGCTCGCCGGCTTGGGATGCGGGAGCCACTTGAGTTCCGTGAGCCTGACACCGGGTGTAGCGGATGCCCAAAATTTCCCGAATGGGCAAGTCCAGTTCAGCGCCACTGGTACATATAGCGGATCGTCCAAAGTCGTGCCATTGACGAACCTGACGTGGTGCATGGGCACTACAACTGGCAGCTGCAATGGGAACATAGTGTCGGTCGCAACAGTAAGCAACAGCGGAGTGGCCCAGTGTTTGCCCGGAGCGGCTGGAACCGCCACCGTGCTTGCTGGTTCTGGAGGTCACGCTGCGCATCCCGACGCCGGATTTAACATGGCAGTGTTTGGCAATGCTCAGATCACCTGTCCGTGAGCTCTGCGAAGGCTCCCTTGCTGCGGAAACTGGGCTATTGGATAATCTTCGCTCGGGCTGCTAATTTTATATTGAGGGCGCGGTACCCAAGTGGTAAGGGAGAGGTCTGCAAAACCTTTATACGTCGGTTCGATTCCGACCCGCGCCTCCAACCTCTCACCCGCATAAACACTGTACATTACCAAAGATAGCTAGCGAGCTGTGCTAAAACCGTGCTGCCGTGCTTCTCAATAGGGGAGGCAGCATGGTCCCGTCAATCACGATCTTTGTCCGGCACGCACCCGAGTGCAAGTACCGCGAGGACGAAACCTGGAGGCGTTGCAATTGCCGTAAGCATCTCCGCTGGACCCATGATGGTAAGCAATTCCGGCGGTCCGCTAGTGCGCGGTCATGGGAGCAAGCGGAGCGTGAACGGCGCAAGCTAGAAGCGGGTTTTGAGGCGGGCGGAAAGCCCACCGCTGTTACCGATGACCGCAAGACCATATCCCGCGCTGTGGAGCTATTCCTAATAGAGAAACGGCAGGAAGGCTTAAACGGCGGCGTACTTAAAAAGTACGAGCGCGAGCTGGACCGGCTAAACACCTTCCTGGAATCCCGCTCCAAGTTCTTCCCTGCTGAGATTGACAAGGAACTGCTCATCCAATACCGCGATACTTGGGAAGGGACATATCCATCCTCCGCAACCCGCCAACAAGTGCAAGCCCGCGTCCGCCGGTTTCTCCGGTTTTGTCACGATTCAGGTTGGCTTGAGCGAATCCCAAAGCTGTCCGCCATCAAAGTAGATGAGCCTCCTACAATGCCGCTCTCGAAAGCGGAGTACACAAAGCTGCTTGAAACCGTTCCAAAGTTGTTCAACGGGGAGAAGGCGCGGCGCATCCGTGCGCTGATTCTGCTCATGCGCTATTCAGGACTCGCAATCCGGGACGCGGTCACGCTGAAGCGCGGGGAGCTGCTACACGATGCGAAAAAGAAAATCTATCGAGTCGCCACAGCCCGGCAGAAGACGGGGACGCCGGTCTCAGTTCCCTTGCCCCACGAAATCGCTACGGAGATCCTCGCGGTACTTAATGGCAATCCGCGCTATGTCTTCTGGAACGGTAGCGGGCTGGAACAATCGGCGGTCACCAATTGGCAGCACGATCTACGCGCCTTGTTCCGCGCTACGTTCGGGCAGAAGACACACTTTACGCCTCATTGCTTGCGCGATACGGCGGCGGTGGAGTGGCTGAGCGCTGGAATCCCGCTGGAGGAAGTCTCAAAACTGCTCGGGCATACCAGCGTCAAGACCACGGAGAAGAGTTACGCGCCGTGGGTCACGGCCCGGCAGGACCGCTTGGACTCGCTGGTAGTTGCGACCTGGAAGAAATAGGGGCGGCTTTACTCCACTATCAAGAGTCGGGAAGGGTTAATCTGCCGCGTTAGACTTGCTTTCGTTCGCAATCAAAAATGCGAGATCGGAAACCTTCTCCCGAGTGGAAGAGACGTGATCGTGGATGGCGTTCCTCAATTCCTGCACGGCGGGCCAAAACTCCGGGGTATCTTGCAGTGCAACAACTTTCGCGGAGAGGTCAATGATCTTCTGTTCGGAATCGGGGGGCATCAGGGTAGGATGCCAAACAAAGCTAAAAGGACGCTCTACAGGGTTTCCTGTACCAGCCTTATGCGGAGCGTAGGCTTTGCAGCGACCCTTTCAGGCGCTCTTCTTTTTCATCCAGAAGGCGAGTGATCTCTGTGGCCAGTTCAATGAGCCTGTCGGGGTCTTGCTCGGTGGTTATCTGTTGGCACAGCGTTCGCCACCGTTCACCATTTTCGGCTTGCATAAAAAGCGTCCCTTGCGGAAGAAATACGGCGTTGACCAAGTATCCCATAAAGTAGGTACTCTCGGATGAAAAACTGTAGCGCTTCTAAGGTGATGAAGCGTCAAAAAGCGCCAAGGGCGGCTAATTCATGCAGTTTTGCGTTGGGCGGGGAGCTTGTTATCCGATGTGGTTTCGTTGCGGAGAACCGATTTTAGTTCTCGGCGCAAATCCGCGAGGCGCTCAAGGTTGTTTTCTCTCGATGCCCTTGCTGCCTCGGCAACGATGTCCCGCCAAGGCCGTTCCGGTTTGCCGCTAGTATCCGACATGGCCAGATGAAAAGTCCGTGAAGGTTATGCCCTGCCCTCAGTGTCAACTTTCAGCACCGAGGGCAGTGCGCTACGCTTGCCTGTAGCGCTTCAATCGTACTTGGGCGGCGCTTTACCAGAAGCGCCAACAAACGCCCATAAGCGAAGAGCGACGCTGTACTCTTCACAGCGGGGCCGCACGGATGCCGCGATCAGGGCCGCTTGGTTAACTCTGAAGTCCTGCTACAATCGCGCCGATGACAACTTATTGGCTTCACATCCAGGACCACAAATCCCCGCAATCGGGTGCGCCAAGCACCTACACGCTTGCTCGGGCAAACGCCCCGGATAGAAATATGACAGGCGGCGCAATGCCTACCGTCCATCACCCCTCTTGGGAGCACCTTTCAGCGGCGCTATCCAGTATCGGTATCCATCAGGAAGCGTTGCGAGAGGCGAAGGCAGACTTGGACCGGACGGGCAGTCACACAATTACCGAGGTCCGTCTTTCCGATGAACAATTGACGAAACTCGGCTTCGTAGATGCAGCGGCCTAGACGATGGTCGCGCCTATAACAGCAGAACAGCCAAGCCGTTGGTTGGACGCGATAAAGAATCCTATGATCTTTAACGCTTTCGCCATCCTAATGGGCTTTCTTACCGTGACCTTCGCTCCCCACTCCCTAGAGCGTTGGTGCGTTCTTGGTTTTATTGCAGCCGTGACGGTCTGGCTAAATGTGTTCGCTGCATACAATCCTCGTTTCTTGAACTATGGGCCGCGAGAGTATCTGCGCGAAAGCGAACTGGCCCACGAGCGCCAGATGGCAGATAAATAAAAAGGCCGCCGATCTTTCCCGGTGGAGTGCAGGCGCACTCAACACAATCAGCGGGCCGTCCCTTTGAGACGCGAAGCGGATTCTAACACCGCGTTTGCTGTAGGACGACAAATGAGAAAGCCCTCGACGGCGTTCGGTCGTCTTGTGGACTGACCTTAACGGGGGAGGGCCTTTTCGTGCGAGGAAAACTTTATTAGGGATGACCAGCAGGGGCAAAGTGCCAACATGCGCCACGCAAGCCCGCCTAACCCGTTTTCGTCTATACCACGGCCATAAACATGCACTGAAACTAAAACGTCTCGGCTCGTGTCCTAATCTTTTGGTTTTCAAAGGGGGCTAAGAGATGGCAAGCCAGCCAGTTCCGAACCATGCGAAAGAATTAGGGTCGCCGTACTGTGCAGACCCTAACTGTGAATACTGCAAAAATTTGCGCGAAGCACAAGAACGACTAAAGCAGGACCGGACCAAGAATCGCGGGTAGGGCAGCGAAGGTCAGGCAGGGACGCCCGGACTCGGCGACTAAGGGCGCTTGGTAAGACTCTCCTTATGCCGCGCCTTGCTTTTTCGCAGTACCGAGCGAAGCTCTTGCGTCGAGAGCTTCGTTGAGCGCCCTAATAATCTCCATCAACTTTTCAGGGTCTTTTTCCTGTGCCGCTTCTTCAGCCAGAATAGCCCACTGTTCATCTTGCCCCATTGGGTTCCCTCACTGCGAACGCGATAACGTGCTCTGATCTTGTAGATGACATCCGGAAAGTTAAAGCGTCAACATGCGCCAAATGCGGCTCTAGCGGCGGCGGATGCCGGTCCTTCGCAAATGAAAAGCCCGCCGATCTCTCAGCGGGCTTGGTGGTGGGCGTGCTGGAGGCCCATCGGAACCTTAGAATCGCGGCGCTTTTCGTGGCAGAACATCGCTCTTTGAAATTCAGCTTCCTCTTCCTCATTTAGCGGCCGGAATTTCCGCCAACGGTTGACGCCGACAACGTAGCCGCCCGGTTGTGAAATGCAAGCTGTGGCTGTCGTGATGTTCTGGTGCTTGTGCCCACAACCTAGCATGCAGGTGCCGCTATCGGTAAAAACGGCCTCATAGTATTTCTTCGCTTTTCCCATTTTCGGCCTTCCCAACCTTTTAGATTCCAAAACGGAATAGGGGAACATGACGTTGGTACATGACCGAAAGTAACCGACCAAAACAAAAAGAAAAGCCCGCCGATCTTTCCCGGTGGAGTGCAGGCGCACTCAACACGAATCAGCGGGCCTTCCCTTTTACGCGAAAAAGATTCTAACAGCAAAAATAAAGGCCCCAGTCAGGACGTAAGACCGAGGCCACGAACACGAGGTAGTGTCAGCCTAACCGCCTCTTCCATCCGGCGCAACGGCACCGCTGTAACACTCTCGCGATTACCTCCAGAAATAAAATTCTAAGTCGCTTTGGTCCAACGAAAAGTTCTCTCCATCCATGAGAACTTTACATATACGTTAATTCTCGAATTATTAACTAGGTAGTACCTATACAGGACTTCTTAGGAAAAATACCCCATGCCGGACAGCCCGGACTGTCACCGATGCGCCACAGGGCCACAGGACGCAATTTAACGGTGCCTTAGGAGAGGAAATTTCTATATCAGTCCGGTGCTTTGGGGTTTGCTTTCACCCCGCTGATGTGAAAAGTGTTCGCGGATGGCTTGCTTCAATTCACCCAAGGCAGGCTCATACTCCGGGGTGTCTTGCACAGCGATTACTCTCGCCGAGAGGTCACGAATCTGCTGCTCTAACGAAGTCATAACCGTAGGGTGTCAAACAAAGCACCGTGACCGAAGCGCCAAGTTACGCCGAAGCTAGAAGTGGAAATTTCTTCTATGAATGAAACCGCACCGTACACCGTGAAAGAGGTTGCCGCGCTTACCGCCTTTTCCGAGCGCACCGTAACGAAGATGTTTGAGAATGAAAAGGGCGTGCTCATCTACGAGGTCCCGCGTCTCCGCAAGCGAGCCAGCTATCTCCGGATAGCTACATTTTCACCGCCGAGTGCCCGCAATGCAAAGAACAACGCGGCGTCTCGTGCAGCCGCAATCAAGCCCGGACTGGCGAACCGATAGAGGTTTACGCCATTGCTTGCGATCACCGTTGGCGGCTCACCCCAGAGGACAGCAAGAGGCTACGCGAACTGACAACTGTGCTGCAACCTTAGCGCGCAATTACATACTGTGCCGGATAGATTCAGCCATACCCTTGAGCGTCACATGAATGGTGTGGGGGACGTTGGAATCCGCGAGACACTAGCCCCAACGCTTTTGCCCTATGCGCTTTTCTCCACGCTCCCCTACCGCTTGCCTGTCTCACCTGCCGCGACGAACTGTGCTAAAACTGTGCTACCGGTACTTAAATTCTCCCGTTCTGGCCGTTGTGACTGTGTTTAGAATGTGTAACCTACACATAGCACGAATGGCTCAGGTGTTCGATTCCGACCCGCGCCTCGAACTCGTCTCTCTAATTCTTTGTTGCTGAGTTCGCTCGAGATTTCGTCAGCAGTCAAGTGCTACGCCTCTTCCATTCCAGTCAAACTGTTGTAACTATTTAGGGTCGGTTCGCAGAACGGCCTGCTCGACGATCTCCGCCTTGTGGGTTCGGGGTGGTACGCAATTCTGCGCTGTAGCGGACTCCGTGCTCACCTTAATTCCCAGCTTGATCTCGCGCAGTGCGGCCATGGCTTCCGTCGCGTGTCTCGGTCTGCGACTCGCGACAGCCTGATCAAGGACATGATCAACAATGATCAGGCATTCGCTGTCGTTGAGCTCTTGTAGCTTCGCCGGCACTAAGGCTGCGCCATACTCGCGGACAGCCTGAGACAGATGCCCCTCCCTCGCAAGTATCAGGGCTAGCTGACAGTGAGCCGCGCTGTCGTTTGCCTTGACGTGGATGGCGGCCTTGTAGGCTGAGGCGGCGCCTGTGTAATTGCCGAGATTACGCAGCTCATTCGCCAGCCACTGATTGGCAAACATCTGCGAATATCCGCGTTCCAGGTCAGACGCACTCAGCTTTGCGACTTTGTTGTATTCATCGAATGCCTGCGCTTGCTGGCGTTCGTGAACCAGTGCGCGCGCCAACTTGAGATGGGCCTCCACGTAAGTCGGCCGCAGTTGAGCCGCCACTTGGAATTGCTCAATGGCACCTTGCCAGTCCCCCTTTTTTTGGAGCAACAACCCGAGCTGCAGAAGAGCAAACGGGAGGGAGTCCGACCTCTTGTTTTCGTTCACTACGCTCCGGAGTTGGGCGATGCCGGCATCCACGTCCACCGCTTCACCCAATTCGACGCCTTCATGGACGAGAACCAGTAAGTCTCGGGGAGCATATTTAAGCGCTCTTTGATACTCCTCTAAAGCTTCCTCATGTCTACCGAGGTGCCCAAGCGCAACACTCCTTTTTACATGGGCAATGGCAAGGTTCCGATCCTCGGGTTCGGTTGCTAGGAATTCGTCGTATGCATCCAGAGCATCTGCAGGATGACCAGTGTCGTCCCAAGCTTCGCCAAGCCCAAGCAGCGCGTGGCGGTAGCCCTCTTTGCGTAACTCTTTGTAACGATCGATCGCAATATCGCGGTCTCCCTTCAAGTAGTAAACCTGCGCCAGCTGCTCCAACACTTCCTTGTGCGAGCTAGGCTTCATGTTGAGCGCGTCCTTGAAGCAGTCGATCGCCTGGTCATACCTGCGACTGGCTGCGAATGCCATGCAGAGGTTCAACTTCAAGCGCACGTCGGATCGGTGCAGGCTCAGAGCATGGCTAAAGGCTGCGAGTCCTTGATCAACCTGTTCATCCTTGAGCAGCGCCATCCCGGCGAGAGTGGGATCCTCAGCCTCGACTATCTTCTTAGCCAGGTCTCGGCTGGCTTGCTTTAGGCCTGCGGCATTGCTTAGGTAGGGATCGGACTCCCAAGGTCCGGCATCTGCCGCCCGGGCTACCAAAATGAAGTGATTTCCATTCACGATTACATCACCAGAAACGACAGTTTCGGTGTGCATGACCGCACGAAGCACGGACAGTATTCGATCGTAGGACACGCCCTTTACTTCGACTGTGAAGCGAGGAGGAGCTTGTACGCGCCAAAACTTTGGAATGAGCATGTTCCGCAAGTCTGGCAGGCCGGTATCCGACGACCTTAATCCGGTGTCCTCCTTCTCTTCTTCGATTTCGTTGCGGATAGATTTCAAGCCATCCTGCACGGCATCCGCGACGATCTCACCGTTGAAAGGCAGGTCGCTCTTCGAGAGCTGGAAGGGCGTGATCATGGTGACGGGTGTTCGCGCTTCCCAGAATGCATACCCTGCCATGATGATGAGACCAAGGTAGAGTGGCGCGGACCGCCAGGCCCAAGCTCGCTGAACTGACTTCAGAAGCACGGCGCGCAAGCGCGGCATGGAGGCCTCATACCACAGCGAAACCTGCCCGGAAAAGTTGTTGTCGAACATGATGGAAGCTCCTGTTGTACTGGTGCATTCTGCTTCCACTGGTTGCCACGAGCAATAGACTGCTGCATAATTCGAGCTTGACTTTGTCTTAACTGCTAGTCGATTGATTAGGAGGGGTTTTAGCCATGTATGGCGGGATTAGTTCAGATTTGACGCGTTATAGGTTAGGACGCCGTGTTGTCCATGCACCTCCAAAGGCAAGATTTACCTCGATACCGATTCGGTCCGTTTGAAATTTGCCTGGACACGGGCGAACTGCGCAAAAACGGCCGAAGAATTCATCTGCAACACAAACCTTTCCAGATTCTGGTCGCCCTGTTGGAGCAGCCCGGAAAGTTGGTGAGCCGCGAGAGCTTACGACAGAAGCTGTGGCCTGTTGACACATTCGTAGATTTTGATAACGGCCTGAACACCGCATTGAGCAAGTTGCGCGAAGCCCTTGGGGATACCGCTGAAAGACCACGTTACATAGAAACTTTCGAACGGCGAGGCTATCGTTTTGTGGCCCCGATCGAAGAGTTCGCGCCTGTACCAGTTCAGCAGCTGCGTGAACTGGAAATCCAAAGAAGGCGCATAGAGCCTGACGTAGTCCTGGTCGAAATTGCGGGAAAGATTGTCTACGGACTCGAGTGCCAACAAATCGAGTGGCTGATCGCAGAGCTTCTGCAACAAGGAGAGAAGAAAATCATCTTCGATATTTCACGCGTCCGTCATCTCGACAGCAGTGGAGTGGGGATCATGGTCATGTGTTCTGGCAAAGTCAAAGAAGCAGGAGGTGAGCTGCGTGTTGCAGGCGCCGAAGCGCACGTCAAGGCGATCCTGAAGATGACCGAAGTAGGTAAGATCCTGTCTTTGTATCCGAGTAGCTCTGAGGCGTTAGAAGGATTTACTGGTACAGCTGCCTGACGAACTCTTAGATCCGCGATCGAGCCGTCCGCTCTTCGCGCATACCTGAACTTCCCGCAGGTGAAATTGGCGAGATACTTTCCGTCGGTGTGCCACGAACCACGAAACGTTGCGGTTACTGGTAAACGAATGTCTCTATTTCGGGTTGAAAAGAAGGAGTATGATGGCGTCAGTTTCGCGATTCATTTCTGGATTAATTCTTTAACAAGTAGACGATGCCCGCGGTCGGCTACGATCGTTGTTCCGCGACGCGTTGCGAGGAGGAGTGAGCCATGCGCGAACTGAATCCATCCCGCCGAGCTTTTCTAGTTGTCGCATCAATTCTGATTTCGGGCGTTTTCGCCTATTCCCAGGCTGGACCGAAATACGATGTTGCCACTGAGACCAAATTCAAGGGCACAATTCAGGACCTTAAACTGCCAGAAAAATCCAACAACAAAGAAATCGCGCACTTCACGATCAAGAGTGGAACGGACACCTTTGACCTTTACTTGTGCCCGAAATTCTTCATGGATGACATGGGCGTGATCTTCGCCAAGGGAGATGAGATCGCATTCACCGGATCGAAGGTGAAGCAAGGCGAAGCAGAGATGATCCTAGCGCGGGAAGTAGTGAAAGGCGAGGACACGCTCGTGCTTCGTGATGCCAAGGGTAACCCGGTGTGGAACTGGCGGAAGTAGCATCTTGTAGACACGTTGCAAACTACGTCTCTACGCACACTAATTGCTTGCGCCGAGAATTTCGGGTGGATCGAGCAAACACTGTTTCCAGAAGTTTTCTTCCGAGATTGTGCCACGACGCCATTGCACGAGAGCTCCGCGGGTTGACGCGATCATTCCACCATCCTCAGCGTCGAAAATCAGCACCAGACCATCTGCTCCCGCCGGTAAAACTTCTTTACCGAATACAGAACCAGCGAACCGGAGTTTGTCCTGCGGGCTGGTAATTCGTCCGGTACCGGCGGCTTGTTGCACGGAAATGATTTTCGCGTTCTTCCCTTTCAGGGGGCCCCACGTCCCCGGAAAGATGCCCACTTCTTCGCTGCTGACGGAAAATGACGCGCTAGCCAAAACGGTAGGGGACTCCACTGTTTTCTTCGTTGAAGGCTGTTCAATCTGGGCGGCCTGAGAGCCATTCAAGATCTCAGCAGTTGAGCGCCGCAGCCAGCCTCGGGACAGGCCAGAGATTCGAACGTGCACCCACTCAGGGTTCGCGTCGAGGACTTCGAACTCATCTTCCGCGCTAGCTAGGAATAGCACCTTGCCGTCAACGCTTGGGGACTCGAGAACTGGAGTTTGGTCCCGCTTCACAGCGACTAAGTTCGTGGGGTGACTCTGACTGCGAAAGATCTCCGCCAGCCCTCGGGCCTCCTCGTCTAACGTCGAATCCTGAGGCTTTGACGTGTCCGAGGCTGAGATGCCTGCCGAGTGCTTCGGTAACTGCGGCATCGGAGCGGAAATATTGGGTTCCGGTGACGCCTTGGTTTCTGTGTGTGCCTTCGAAGCCAACGAATCCTGCAGGCGATCGAGCAAGTCCGACTCAAGTCGTCCATTCGACTGCAAAACTTCGTATCCGGCATGAGGCGCGCCTTCGTGCCAAGCCGTGATCTTCGCCGTAACCCGCACGAGGGAGGCCCCGGCCGCTGTGGAGGTCACGTGCACAGTGCAGTGATAATACGGCCGCTGATAATGCTCGAAATACTGTTGCCCGGCTACAAAGCCATCCAGTGTAGGAAGATGCCCCGAAAACGTCGGCCGCAACTTATCGACTGCGGTCTGAATTTTGGAAGCTGGCTCAGAAAACGAGCGCTGGCTCAATGTGCTGTCGGCGGAACTATGAGTGCCCTGCGCGTAGGTCAAGGCCGAGAGTAGCATCAGAACGGCTAGGCTCAGCACTCTCAAGGCAACAACTCCAACTGGCTGCGATGAATCCATCCGTGTTGGCCGCCATCGGTCTCGACTCCATACCAGTACGGCGTCGAAATCAGAATTACCACCCGTGCGCCGGGCGGCAGCGGAATTATGCTGGATGCGCTTCGGAACGGCGCGGATCTGAGCTGGGCGCCCGGCGATCTTACGGTCCGTTCTACATCGTGCCGGAGTCTTTCCACATACTGCTGAAGATTTTCGTCGGGTGACTGGGCGATCGCGAGTTCGCTCTGCTGTTGTGTGCGCTTGCGTGCGAGTTCTTTGGCCGCGACTTCTTGTTGTTGACGTTGCTCCTCCTCGGCGGCGTGCTGCTTCTGAAGGTGCATGGTCGCAATGTGGTCCTGGATAGCAGCGTATTCAGCGCCTTCGACTGAGCCGTTGGACTGATGCGTGCGACGGTGGAAGTCATCGACGAAAACCGCATCGATCTTCAAAATCGCACTCTTGTCATCCCCCCACTGCACAACATAACGGACCGCCAGGGTTCCGGAATCTCCGCCATCCTTAAAATTTCGTGGATCGAGTGCGTTCTTGCGGACCTTGTAGAAGACTCGCCCGGATCCACTCCACGTGGGAAATGCCGGCGTGTTGTCAGCCGCCTCAGCACCCCCGATATACTCGTCCTTGTTGTATTCCTTGCTGCCCTGAATGATTCCATCGGCGACAACATCCTGCACAGCCTGTACGATCTCGGCTTGAGAAGCCGCAACCGTGACAGTCAGACCCATCCCAAAGCTTTCCGTAGAATTCTTGTCGCGAGCGTGCAGTTGAGTAGTGAGCCCCCAAAACACAAAGAGGTAGACCGGAATGACTACGGTGAACGAACCGCAATGTAATCGCGAGTTTAGGGGAAGGAGATGTGAGTTCAAGCATCCAGCTCCTGCAACTCTCATATCGTGGAGAGGGAGTCCGTGTCAAACCGGATCCCGGAATCGCAGGAGACAATTTGATGACAATTTGGTGACACTCTCTTGACAACTAACCTAGCCTTGATAGACACTTCCGAACTGCGCGCGGTAGGGGTTAGAAAAGAAGTCGGTAGTGGATGTGGGTCATTCCCAGGAGGTCCAGATGACTTCTGCCCGAAGCGGTTTTGCGGGTCTGCTGTTAACTGCAAGCTTCCTCCTTTCTTTCAATAGCAACGCAAATGCCCTTCCCGCATTCGCCAGAAAGTACGGCCTGCGCTGTTCGGCGTGCCATGAAGCCTGGCCGATGCTGAATTACTTTGGACAAAAATTCAAAGACAACGGCTATCAGCTCATGAACGATCGGGACGCCCCGATCTGGCAGAATCCCTCGTACTGGCCGGTCACGTTCCGCATGACGCCATTCTGGCACCGCGAAAGCACGGACAAGCTTTCCTACGACACTACTGGCGGCGGTTCGGCCTTGAAGCGGGTGACGTTCAGCGGCTTTGATTACGGCGGGCTCGACATTCTGAGCGCCGGGACTCTGGACAAGAACATCTCGTTCCAGCTGATTCCCGCCTCGGACGAACTCGGGGCATTTCATATCGAGGCTGTCAACGCCCGACTGGACAACCTGTTCCACAGTCCCTGGCTGAACTTCAAGTTTGGCAAATTCGAGCTCGACAACATTGTTTCCGAGAAACGAGGGCTCACACTCTCGGCGAGTGGTGGCGGATATCAGATCTACCATTTCATTCCGCCGGGCGACGCAAATATTTTCGGTCAGATTGGCGATAACCAGATTGGAGTGGAATGGCAGGGCCACTCGGCCAACGACCGCACTCGTCTGTCGGTGGCGATCTTGAGTTCTACCGATGGCAATCCCGATGTACCGTACGGCAGCAACTCGTATAATACGTTCATTACCGGTAGCCAGGCGTTCAATGTTGGCAAGCTGGGAACCGATCGCGTGGGTTTCTATGCCATGATCGGACAGGCACCGACAAGGTTCCTGACAGACTCGAGCAGTGGAGCGCCAGTTCCAATCCCTAGTTCCGGCACGGAGAACANTTTGTCGGGTTGTTTTATTTCAACAAATTGAATTTCCAGGTTGTGACCCAGCACGGGTCTGACAGCCCATGGCTGGGAGCGGGATTTGGGGACCTGATTGACGATCCTACCGCACCCAACAATATCCTCAACACGTCCATTGCCGGGTTCCGTAGTGCCACGTGGAATGGCGCCTTCGTGGAGACCCACTGGGTGCACAGTCCACAATTGGTCTTCTTCCAGAGATCGGAATGGATCCGCATGTCGCAGCAGGCTGATCCAACTGCAGCATCAAACCTCGGCAATCTGGACAACTACGTGTTCGGCTACCGCTACTACCCGATCATGAACAGCCGTGCCGGATTTGCCTGGCACAACGAATATTCGTGGATCCGGGGCCGAGGACTAGCGCCTGACGGAACGGACCTCACGAGCAACAGCCTGATGTTGGGCTTCGACTTCGATTTCTAAGGAGGAGACAATGCGTACACAACAGCTCAGATTAATCGCGTGCGCAGTAGCAGTGCTGGCAATTTGCAGCATCTCTTCCGCGCAGGTCACCAAATATCAGGAAGACGAAAATCTTGGGATGGAGGCACATGTTGGCAAACTCACTGGGCATGCGAAGGATGCAGCCCTGAACTATCGCCGCTATTGCGCCGGATGCCATGGTGATCTGGGTGACGGTGAAGGCGAGAATGCGATGTGGATTGATCCCAAGCCGCGCAACTTCACTCTAGCGACCTTCAAGTGCCGTTCGACCCCGAGCGGAAGCCTCCCCACCGACGCAGACCTCTTCGAAACCGTCGGGCGAGGACTTGACAGCTCAAATATGCCTTCGTGGAATCCGCTGTCAGACCAGGCGAGGATCGACCTGGTGGCGTACGTCAAACATTTTTCGGACCGCTGGAAGACGGAAAAATCCGGAGCGGTCATTGAGATTCCGGTTCAACCTGCGGTCAATGCTGAGCGGATCAAGGCTGGGCAGGCGCTCTTCCAGAAGTTGGAGTGCTGGAAGTGCCACGGCGTCGAGGGCAGAGCAAACGGCCCCTCGGCTGACACTCTAACCGATGATCAGAATCGTCCGATCAAACCTTTCAATTTCCACGACCAGACAAAATTCAAGTGTGGCGCTGAAGACCGCGATCTGTATCGCATCTTCATGACCGGACTCGATGGGACTCCTATGCCGTCTTTCGCTGACAACGTGAAACCGGACGAGGCATGGGACCTGGTGTTCTATTTGCGCACGCTTCAACCGATGCACACGCAGGCAAAGGAGATCGCGAAGCAACTTGGGCTGAAGCCGATTAATCCAAACGCGCCAGCGAGCGCACCGGCACCCGCGCCCCAGCCGCAGACCAACGAGAATAAGCCTCAGTGACGGAAAGAATGCTGCGCGAGGAGAAAGACCCTATGAGAAAAACAAACTGGTACAGAGTAATTGCAACCCTCTCTGCCGTGCTGGTACTGACATTTGTAGTAACCACGTGGCAGCGGCAGGTGAAGGCAGCCCGTTTACCTATCGGAAGGATGGAACGGATCGCCGGAAGCTGCAACTTCGACTCCGACTTGGGACCAGAAGGGATGTCAGTACATTCCGCACGTGATGGGGCTCGACGTGAATCAGCACTTCAAAGTGACCAATAGCGACCCCACCTCGCACAACATTCATCCTATGCCGAAGCCTGGCGGACCAAATCACGAATGGAACAAGTCGCAGCCATCCGGTGCTCCGCCGATTGATGCAGTGTGGAGTTCGGAAGAAGTTGCCATTCATGTGAAGTGCAACATTCACCCCTGGATGAGCGGCTATATGGTGGTGGTCAAAGGACCCTACGGCATTAGCGATGAGAAGGGCTCGTTCAAGATTGACAACGTGCCAGCGGGCAATTACACATTGACCGCGTGGCAGGAGACACTGGGAACGCAGACCCAGAAAATTACGGTGGCAGCGGGAAAGCCTTCGACGGCGAATTTCAGCTTCAAGGCGAAATAGCCGTCTTCGAGGGGCGCGGGCGCCTCGGTTCGATCGCGGCCTTAATCCTGCCGGGAAAGTGCAAGTAGAGGCCACATGGGGAAACTTCTAGCAGTCACTCTGATTCTAATCACAATCGCTTCCGCGGTTCCTATTTTGGCTCATATCTGGGTACCTCCACCAGACATTTCCACACATGGTCATCAGATTGACGAGCAGATGTCGGACACTATGGTCGAAGCTGGGATTTGCTTCCTGGCCGCGCAGATCATTCTTGCGGTGTTCATCTGGATGTCCTCAAACCGTGGGCCGGGCGCAAAGACCAAAAATTTTCCGGGCGGCGCCAAAGCTTTGGTGATCGGAGCATTCCTGCTGGTGGGTACGGAAGTGTTGGCGTTGGGCTTCTTTGGATCCAGAGCTTGGGCCACCATTTACTTCACGCCCCCGGCGGCGGACGCGATTCCAGTCCAGGTACAGGCCGGACAGTTCGCGTTTTATTTTCGCTATCCTGGGCAGGACGGAACATTTGGCCCGCTCCATCCGGAGAAGATCAACGAAGCCAATCAAAATATTTTTGGGCTGGATGTGGACAACGAAAAGGACTCTAAGGACGACATCGTCACTGCTGAGATGGGAGTTCCCATCAACAAAGAAGTCCATTTGCTCATGCACGCAAAGGACGTTGGACATTCCTTTTACGTGCGAGAGTTGAGAATTCAGCAGGACTTCGTACCTGGACTTGATTTGCAGCTGCATTTCACGGCGACCAAAGTTGGCCGTTATGAGATTGTGTGCACGCAGCTTTGTGGCCTGGGGCACTACAACATGAAGGCGTATTTGAACGTAATGTCGCAGCCGGACTACGATACGTGGATCAAGCAACAGGCGACGATGCAGTAGCGCACGGGCCCCCCAAGTCCCGTGTCACAAGATTCGGAGAGGCACGTATGCATGATGTTTCCGCACACATAGCACGTCACACGCCCCCCCAGGGTTTCCTTCGCCAGTACGTGTTCAGCCTCGATCACAAAGTAATCGGGAAGCAGTATTACGGTCTCGGCCTGCTGGCGGTGATGATCGGCATGGCGCTGTCATGGCTGATGCGCATTCACCTAGTCTGGCCGAACTTTGGGATTCCAGGGTTGCAGTGGCTTTCTTCCGCAGGAGCGCCGGGTGGCGTGATCACTCCGGAATATTATCTCCAGCTCATGACCATGCATGGCACGCTGATGGTGTTCTTCGTCCTAACGAACGTGCCGTTCGCGGGATTCGGAAATTACTTTCTACCAATCCAAATTGGTGCGGAAGACATGGCCTTTCCGCGCTTCAACATGATGTCATTCTGGGTGACATTCGTCGGCTTCTGCGTTCTGGTCGCGGCATTCTTCGTAGGAGACGGGCCACCTCTCTCCGGTTGGACAGCCTATGCACCGCTCAGCGCTTTGCCCGGAACCGGACCAGGGCAAGCTGTGGGACAAACGTTGTGGGCAATTTCGATTGCCATCTTTTGCATTGGGCAGTTGCTGGGTTCGCTTAACTTCATAACCACAACCCTCGATTTGCGGACCAAAGGCATGACGCTGATGCGTATGCCGCTGTGCACGTGGGCATGGTTCATAACGTCCTGCATTGGATTGCTGGCGTTTGCAGTTCTGCTGCCAGCCTGCATTCTGCTGATTCTGGATCGCGTAGCTGGCACCAGTTTCTTCGTGCCTTCAAACCTGGTGGTGAGCGATCAGCTCGTGAATCACTCAGGCGGATCGCCACTTCTCTGGCAGCACCTGTTCTGGTTCTTCGGGCACCCGGAGGTTTACATCGCTATCTTGCCGGCGGCCGGGATCGTCTCGCACATTCTGGTCAACAGCTACCGGCGGCCACTGCTCAGCCATAAAGCCATCATCTATTGCATGATGGGGATCGGATTCCTCAGCTACATGGTCTGGGGACATCACATGTTCCTGAGCGGAATGAATCCATTCTCGGCGCTGGTGTTCTCGTTCCCAACACTGGTCATTACGATTCCTGCGACGATTCTGGTCCTGATCTGGATTGGGAGCCTTTACGGGTCAAACCTGCAAATCAACAGCGCTTCCCTGTTCGCTCTGGGATTTGTTTCGATGTTTGTGTCAGGGGGCGTCAGCGGATTCTTTCTAGCCCAGCCTGCGATTGATGTGTATCTACACGGAACGTATTTTGTTGTGGGCCACTTCCATATGGTGATGGGTGTGGCGGCGATCTTCGGCATGTTCGCTGGGACTTATTTTTGGGCACCGAAGATGTTCGGCCGAATGATGAATGAAACCCTTGGAAAAATTCACTTCTGGGGGACGTTTGTCGGTACGTATTGCATCTTCATGCCATTCCACTATCTCGGACTCGTGGGCAATGTCCGGCGTTATTCGTCGTTTGTTGACGATTTCATGGCGCCGCTTATTCCAGTGCACAAGTTCATTACGATCGCGGCGCTGGCCACTGGAGCGGTACAGCTGATTTTTGTGTACAACCTGATCTACAGCCGTTTCAAAGGCGCTCCGGCGCCGGAGAACCCGTGGCAGGGCACATCGCTCGAATGGGCCACATCCTCTCCGCCGCCGTGGGATAACTTTGGTGGGAAGGCTCCCGTCGTTTATCACGATCCATATCAATATGGCATTGAAGGATCAAGCGGAGACTACGTAATGCAGAATTCTCCGGAGGAGATACAAACAGCGCGCGAAGATAGGAAGTTGATCTAGGCAACAAAATGGCAACCACGCTACAGCCACCCCCAACAGTCTCAACGCCGCGGGGATTACACCGCGTAAAGCCGTACGATTCCAGCGCGCCAAGCACCGGAATCTGGATTGGGTTGGCGGCGATCACGATGACCTTTGCCGCGTTCACCAGCGCCATGGTGGTGCGACAAGGTTCGGCCAATGACTGGCGGCACTTTTCGTTTCCCATCATTCTCTATTTCAATACGGCAGCATTACTCGCCAGCAGCGTAACGTTGCAGATTGCACGCCAAAGATTCGCCGCGATGTCCGCGGGATCCGCCGATAATGCGCCAGTTCTGCGTGCACTGTATGGGACGCTCGCGCTGGGGTGCGTGTTTGTTTTCGGACAATGTGCGGCGTGGCTGGAGTTGCGTTCTCAGGGGATATATCTGCCCTCGGCTCCCAGCAGCTCCTTTTTCTACGTTTTCACTGTGCTGCACGCCCTGCATGTGATCGGAGGTCTATTGGGGCTCATGTATGCGATCGGGAAATTCCGTCGCGGAGTACTGCGAAGGAGTACTCTGAGCGCGGCTTCACAATACTGGCATTTTATGGATGTTCTGTGGCTTTATCTCTTGTTCGTTCTGAGGTCGAGGATTTAGCGTGCGACATTTCCAGGATGGAGGTGGTGTATGGAAACCGTCATTGGAGTATTTTCCTCGCGTGAACGCGCGGAAGAGGCAGTAGCAGAGCTGCTGAGAGCCAAGGTACCGGAACAGGCTGTGGTTTTCCTGACTCGCTCGGAAAGCGAAGCTAAGATCGTGGGCAGAGAGCTAGGTGCAACAGTTGGCGGATTCATGGGAATGGCGACGGGGGCGTCGGCGGGAGTGGCGGCTGCCAGTCTGCTGCTTCCGGGAATCGGGACTGTCTTCGCCCTAGGATTTGGAGCGGCGGCCTTGTTGGGCCTCGCGGGCGCGAGCACGGGCGCTGCCGTGGGCGGGAGTGTTGCAGAAAGTGGAGACCGGCCGAAGCCAACACCCGACGAGCGGTCGCTAGAAGATGCCGCCTTCTTTCGTGATGTTCTGAAAGAGGGCCGTTCGTTGATTCTCGTGCGCAGTGAATCGCCGGAAACCGCAGCCACGGCATGCAGCATTCTCGACCGACTGGGGCTTGGCATGCGTGGGCACGTTCCCGTGACAACCCAAGTTTCGACCCGAACGCTGGCGGACGTTTCCATTGTTGACGTGAGCGGCCGCATCACGATCGGCGAAGGTAGCGCTACGCTCCGCGACGCGGTTCACGGGTTGATTGAGCAAGGTGCAAAGAAAATCCTGCTAAATATGCACCAGGTTGGTATATCGATAGCTCTGGCATTGGCGAGCTCGTCAGAACGTACACCAGCGTTCGCAGCCACGGCGGGACAATCAGGCTTGTCAACCCTAGCAAACGAGTAAGCGACCTTCTGCAAATGACAAAGTTATCGTCAGTGTTCGAGGTCGAAGCAGACGAGGCGAGCGGAATCCAGGCGTTCAGCCGGCCGATTGTGTCTCGTACCGTCGCTTAGGTGATGGGCCGGATCGAAGTTTGAGCCGGCAAAATTCTGGAGGGGTCGTGAGCGAAGCGAACTTGACAGTCCCGAGTTCACCAGGGGCGGTGGTACCCGAAGCGCGGGAGGCGCCGGCCTTTGCCATTCCGCACAAAAAGCTCGTGATGTGGCTGTTCATCATCTCCGATGCGATTACGTTCGGTGCAATTCTCTTCGCATATGGATATCTCAGAAATGCGGCGACCGACTGGCCAAAGCCGTTTGAGTCCGCGAGCGTGCTGAATGCCTATATCATGACCGTCATCCTGGTGACGAGCAGCCTGACGATGTTGATTGGAATTCGAGCAGCCAAAAGCGGCCAGCGATCCAAGGCAATCTTGTGGAGTTTTCTGACTGTCGCAGGCGGCCTGATGTTTGCGCTGTTACACGTCAAAGAGTGGCTCGGGCTAATTGGTGGGGGATTACGGCTGTTTGCGAATCCCTGGGGTTCCGGGCTATTTGGCGCGGCATTCTTCAGCATCACCGGCTTGCATCTTACTCACGTTGTTGCAGGCTGCATTGCGATAACGGTTCAGAAGGACCAAGCGGGAGCATAACCACTTACCTTGTAGTCTATGTCGCAATCCTTGCCATTTCCGCGCTGCAGATTCTAATCGCTTACTCACACGTCGAGGGCGCGCGCATCTTTTTGAGAATGCTGGCGCTCGCGATCGTGCAGGCGGGCCTCGCGGTCACATTCTTCATGCACATGAAATCGGAGAAGCGAAGCCTGGCGCTATTCTTGTTGCCCGCAACTGTGTTCGTCCTTGCTATGATGAACATGATCTGGTCTGATAGCTTTCGGTTGCTGAATATGCATCCGTTTGCGCACTAAGTTGTCTGCCGCGCTGGAAAAAATCGCTGGAGTGCGCAGAGAGCTGGGGAGTTTTCTCTATGCTAAGACGGCATTGGAAATGCGCGCTGGTGCTTGGGACCGTGCTTCTATTTTCCGTTCCTCTCCTCTCACAGAGCTGCGCGCTTTGCTATACCCAGGCGGCATCAAGCGGTAGGCGTTTCATCGAGGCGCTGCGCAATGGAATTCTGGTCTTGATAGTGCCGCCGATGTTCATGTCTGCCGGGATTACGTGGCTTGCATACAGCAAGCGTAACCAGTTCAGACAAGACGGTGAGGATGGGAATCCTGAGAACTTTGACGAATAACGGGGCCACTTTGAGCGAACGGACCTTCTCAAAAGTCCGGGATTACTACATTCTTACCAAGCCCGAAGTAAATCTGCTGATCCTGATGACAACGTCAGCCGGCTATTACCTTGGGGTGCGTGGGGCTTTCCACATCACTGGTCTGCTACATACGCTGATTGGAACCCTGCTGGTCGCAAGCGGAACTGCGACCCTGAACCAGTGGATGGAAAAGACCTGGGATGGACAGATGCGGCGTACCGCGAACCGTCCCCTACCCGCCGGCCGAATCAAATCCAATGAAGCACTCCTCTTTGGCGTGATCTTGAGCATATCTGGTGGCGTGTATTTGGCGCTGCTGGTGAATGGGCTCGCTTCGCTGCTGGCTACTTCCACACTCTTGAGTTACCTATTCATTTACACGCCGCTAAAACGCCGCACGCCACTCTGCACACTGCTCGGCGCGTTTCCGGGGGCAATGCCAACATTGATCGGGTGGGCAGGAGGCGCTGGTTCTCTGAGTTTGCAGGCAGGTTTGTTGTTCGCGGTTTTGTTTCTTTGGCAATTCCCCCATTTTCTTGCGATTGCGCTGATGTACCGGGACGATTATGCGCGCGCAGGCTATCGCATGTTGCCCGCATTTGATCTGGACTCTAAATTTACCCGCGGCGAAATCATCGTCTTTACGCTGACATTGATCGCGGCAACGTTGTTGCCGGCTGCCTCACATCCAAGCACGGCTTATCTGGCGCTTATTTTACTCGCAGGCGGGTTTCTTCTCTACTATGCAATGCAATTGGCGAGGGCAGGATCTAAGCTGGCCGCAAGCAGGCTGCTGCACGCTTCTGTGGCATACCTTCCCGTCACTCTCGTCATTATGGCGCTCGAAAAGCGCTGAGTCTTCCGCTTACAGGGCGCCGGACATTCCTCGGGTCGGGTACTGCAGGCCCAACATCACGACTTGGCGTGCAACCGTGTCATAAGCATCTGCGAGTTCGGTCGGAACCAGGCTAGCACCGGGAAACAGCAGGCTGAGATAAAGCCACGGTACTACTCGAAACGAATACAAGCGCAATCGAAGTGCATTGTCGAACAGCTTGTCGGCTGCTTGAGCGATCGCTGGATCAGAATTCTCTCGAGCCGCCTCCGCCAGCCGTATCAGAATCGCCGCATTTGTGGTTGCGCACCTGATGTATTCAATCGTTGCCAGTTTGCGTTCCCTCTGGATACCGCGAAATACTCCAACTGGCAAACGCTCACGCAAATATTCCTCTTCACGCTGGTCAATCAAGTTGCGAAAAGCATCTACATCTACTGACTGCAATTGCGACGCAAGCTGGTCGAGGTCGCGCCCCGTCGCATGATGCCCTTTGGCAACGTGCAGGATGAGTATCAATGCCAGAAGCGCTAAAACGACGAATACTGATGGAAGGATCACTGCCCTGTCATCCTTTGTAGTTCCTGGTCCCAGAATTGAATGTCAGATTTCCCCAAGCCGCTCCCCACAAACGCTGGACTACGATCAGGCAGCAAGAGGTAAATCAGCCAGACCACAACGCAGACATGAAAGGCGGCCATCTGCGTGATGTCTACTGCTACGAACGCAGACTTGCCCAGTCCCGAACGCAAGGCCGCCGTGGCCAGATTGATGCATGCCGAGATTCCGAAGCCCAACGCAACGCCGGTGGCGCGGTTCCGCCAGGAGATTCGCAGCGCGCGTGAAAAGAGGAACAGAGCAACGAGAATGCCTACTTCTACCAGACCTGAAGAGAAATTTAGAATCCCAAAGCCATTCCCCATCTTCTGGAGGGTTATATCGCGCAGAGAGCCCGAGGCCACCGCCGCAAGCAGTACAAGCCCGGCAAGCGCCCAAGTAAACACAGGACGCAGTGTGCGTCCCAACGAGGTGCGGGAGAAAATCAGGTTGCGAGCAAGCTCGTATATAACTGCTAATTGAAGAGCTGCGTCAATCGCTTCTGTACATGCCAGCAACCAGAGATAGATACCGGCTGAGGACTCCATCACGAGTCGGCTCGCCGTGAACAGCAGAACGAACTGGAGCATTCCGAAAACGGTGAAGATACAGAAGACCGGCAACTCCTGATGCAGTTTTTTTTTGTAGGAGGCAAGTAGAACGAAACCCAGCAAAAGGTGCGGGAAGATCCAGAGGTAGTAACGCAGAAAAACCATGGGCTATCGGAATCTTAACCATTTGTCCGACAGCCCACAACGCAAATTTTTGAATGTTCCTACTTTGGGCAGCCTAAGTTGGGCGGGCACAGGGGATTGCTACTGGCAATGGCGGGTGCGGCTGTCAGAGACAGCGCGAACAGGGCGGCGGCAAGCAACAGCAGTGTTCTCTTCACGGTGAAACTCCTTGTTGAATTGGGACTTGCACCGTGATAATGTCGCGGCGGGTGGCCTTGCGCACGATTACGCCGATTTATTTAAATTTCCGAGAAATGTAACGGAATGACTCTAAAGTCTGCCTTCGAAGACCTCTCCCGGACTACCCTGGAGGCTCTGTATGGCTGCCTGCGACGGCTCGAATACCTGGCTGGGCTGCGAGTGCCAAAAGGAGAATATGCGCACTGGGGCTTCAGCAAGGTGTACGGAGAACAGTCAGCACGGAAGGCGTTGACTGCCGCGCACCGTACTGCTGTGTCACACGTGCTTTCCACACCACTAAGAGATTTGTTAGAAGAGACGCAGTCGTCGTGCGAGAGAGAGGGCGTTGCAACCGAAGACTATCTTGAGAATCTCTCCGAAAAGAGAGATTTGCTCCTGCCAAACGATCCAGGTGCAGGATCGGTCCGGCACCTCAATTCAGTGCTGCGCGCTCTTTTGGGGCTAGAGAGGAATCGGGAACGGAACGCCATTCGCCGAGCCTCATAGCCACACCCACGACTTGCCCAAGGACTTCTGCTTCGTGATGGCCGAAGACCCTCGGCGGAACCGGCGAAAGCGGGTGCGGCTGCAGAATGATGTCCTCGCGGGTTAACGTGCACCAGCAGCAAGTGTGGCCATCCCTCGTTTCGATGAAATAAATGGGCCGCTCATACTCCGAGCGCCAGCCGCCTTCCAAAACCTTGTTCTTGGATTCGTCCACCTGAATAAAACTCGATGGCGGAAGGATGGGGTACATAGTCAGGTCTTCGCTGCCGACATATCCGTAGGTGTAGTCAACTTTCGACAATCCCTCGAGATAGGCGAGCGGCACAGTTCCCCACTGTTCAATCATGCGGCCAAAGTTCAAAGTTTTTCGCGGATCAAAGCTGGGATCCATGCGGACAGGCATTTGGACAGCGCTAGCGTTGGCAAGGGCCTGCAAAAAATGCGACCGCGGGGGAACTGATATCTCAAGGTCCGAAATCGTCGCATCCAAATTGACCCCGTACCAGGTGAGAAGCTCGCGGAAGTTTCTGCGATAAATGATTGCCAGGGAGTAGAGGCGGTAGATGCTCGGAATTACGCCTTTGGTCTCGAAGTCCGAAAGGCGGCTGATGGGCACGAAGTACTCTTCGTTGGTGTGTTTGCGGGCGAGTCGCTCACTTGCCGTTTCCACGTCTCGCATGGTGAGGCCCAGCTTCTCGCGGACAATGCGAAGGTTTTGGCCTCCGGCTGTGATCAAAATTTCACCCTCGACTGTTGCAAACTCAACAATAATAACAATTTCCGGACACTAATTGCCGCAAAAGCCCTCGAGATTGTCCGGAAAAGCTTGCAACCACGCACGGAATCAACCGGAATAGTACATCAAGGGTTCACCGGTGTTGTTCTGAATTTGTAACAAATCGATCGCTTAGGGGCAAGCAAAAAGCGTCTTGACCGTGCGAATTGCGGGAGGGCTTCGACGAGACAGTGCCCACTTCAGGCTTTGAACGCCGCTTATGCAATCCAGGGGACGTGGGACTAGTCGGCAGCGTTCATGGTCGGCTCGACGCTGGCGTGGACCAGCGGTGATTCGACCAGGTGCTCGCTCACAAACCACGCCTGAAGCTCATTGGTGCGCAGGACATCGCTGACGACCATGTCGTTGGTTCCATGATCGCCAATCTTGTCAGCTTTGTCGGCTATTTGACGGCATTCGCGGATAATGATCTGATGCGCATCCAGCAGGCGCGACAAAACGACGGGGACTTCTTCCCTGCCCCGAGGCGGCCGCTCAATCTGCGTAGTCTCGGCAACATCTGGCGCCATCGCGATAGCGACACCGCCCAGCAGCTGAATGCGCTCGGCAATAGCATCCACAATCTCGACCTGCTCGCCGTAGTGCTTGTCGTGCAGTAAGTGAAGTTGATAAAAAGTTGGTCCGATTACTTGCCAGTGCGCCTTTTTGTAAAGGTCGCGAAGGGTCATGGAATCAGAAAGTAGCTGGTTGAGCTGTTCGGTCATCTCAAGCCGTACCGGCTGTTCCAGTTCCAAATGGAATGCATGAGTCACGGTGTTGTAGGACTGGATTTCGCGTCCGCGCTGGTGCACCCGCGGCTCGGCACTAACATTGGCTCCAGAGGTATTCTTTTTTGACATAGATTCTCTCCCACTCGCGTGTAGACAACAGTTATCCCCGTACGCAAGTCTTGGATGATACCTATCGCCAGCTCGACGCAACAAGTTTATTTATTGTTTGTCGGTTAGTACGTGTACATACGGCCCCGACGAAGGAGAGGCTTTTCCAACAATTTCCATGAAATTATCGCCACCACCACAGTTGCTCCTACTCGAGCAGCCCCCCTGACAGGAAGGAAACGGCTGGACGACAATTGAGATGAGCGAGTATGCGGCGAAATGCTTGAATCAGAGGCATGTGAATCAGATAGCTACAGTATGCGATCGTCCCCATACCCATCAGTATCCGATTCGAAAGAAGGGTTTGCAGACGTCCAGGGCCCGAGGCAAGTGCCACCAACAAACATCCCGTATAGAAAAGGGCCAGCCAGGAATACCCAAAGGTGTTCATTGGCGCTGCAAACGGGGACCAACCCGCGTGGGTCATGTACATCACGCCCAAGAAGAAGAGAAACGTTGCGGCACACAACGATTTGCGATTGCAAAGTAGGAGGTCGCGAAATCGTTGCTTCCGCATCAGACATGCCGCCAGCACACCGAGACAAAGGGCGTCCGCGC
>WNGE01003514.1_pt1 | contig 25645 bp, 23 predicted proteins | sample 5400651 | NCBI WGS metagenome assembly WNGE01 (sample SAMN13153370, study PRJNA577476) | soil metagenome | isolation source: 60 cm soil or saprolite under grassland replicate 2 | place: USA:California | collected 2016-06-15 | reverse complement strand
TATTCCTACGGTCGTGAGCTGTTTGATGCGATGCTAGAGGCAATCGATGCGGCACAAGAGAGTATTTATCTAGAAACATACATCTGGAAAGATGATGCTGTTGGTAAGGAATTTCAAGAGCATCTCGCGCGGAAAGCCGAGGAGGGGGTTGCAGTCTATGTCATTTTTGATAGCTTTGGCAATCTCGTCGTCCCCCGCACCTTCAAGTCGTCTTTTCATCCAGCTATTCATGTGCTGGAATACCGTGCTATCCGTCGTCCCTGGCAACTGCTGGATCCGCGTCGTTATGCCCTGGATCATCGCAAGTTGCTGATCGTCGATGGCACCACCAGCTTCATTGGGGGCTACAACCTGGGCGCGCTGTATGCCACACAGTGGCGTGACACGCATCTCAGATTGCGCGGCCCAGGTGCAACGGAACTCGCGCGAGCATTCATCGGTTTCTGGAATCGCTTCTGTCCAGCTGACGAGCAGATCACGCAGCAGTATCACCACCAGTTCGATGCTCTCATTACCATCAGCCAGAATGAAGCTATGCGTGCGTCATTTCCTATTCGCGATATGTACATTGCAGCAATCGATGAGGCAGAACAATCGATTTTGCTCACCACCGCTTACTTCGTCCCCGATCACATGCTGTTGGATGCTCTAAAGGACGCTGCCAGGCGTGGAGTGGATGTGCGTGTGCTTGTACCGTGGGAATCCAACCATGTGGTGACGGACTGGATTGCGCATAGCTACTTTACTGATTGCCTGCAGGGCGGAATTCGTATTTTTGGCTACCGGTATACCATGCTGCATGCGAAGACCTGCACCATTGATGGAGCGTGGTCGACGGTCGGAACGTGCAATCTTGATCGTTTGAGTCTGGTTGGGAACTATGAAATCAATGTCGCGATCTACAGTGAAGAGTTTGCCCGCCAGATGTCCGCGCTCTTCACAGAAGATACGGCCAAGAGGTTTGAGTTGACCATGGAGCAGTGGGAGAGTCGACCGTGGTATATCAAAGTGAGTGAGCGCATCCTGGCTCCCCTGCGTTTTATGATGTGAGAAACCGCCTTTTCCGCAGGAACACCAAAGAGTCATCCTTTCTGTGAAGGAAAAGTGAGTAAGATTCACGAGAATAAGTCCAGCTGTATAACTGGTTTATGTCCGTCTAACAGAATATAAGGGGCGGCCTGTTCGGGAGCGTGGATATTGAGTTGTCGCAGGTGAGAGAGGTCGGTGAGACGACCACGGAGTCGTGCGCGCAAAATGGTATCGGCCCCTATTGGGCCAATACCTGGAACACGCAATAATTTCTGGCGGCTCGCCGTCATAAGTTCGATTGGTGCAGAGCGAAGATGCTTTTCGGCCCAGGCCCGTTTGGGATCAAGTTCGAGTTGCATGTTTCCGTCGCTCGTGATCGGCAAATCTTCTATACTCCAACCATAATCGCGCAGCAAAAAGCTAGCCTGATACAGGCGGTGCTCACGGAGAGGATCAGTTGCTGGCAGGTTTTCAAAGGGAGTTTGGATGACCGGGCTGAAGCCCGAATAATAGGCACGAGTGAGTCCATATCGTCGATAGAGACGGTTACTAAGTGAAAGCAATTCCTGGTCGGTATCGCCCACCGCTCCTACCACAAATTGTGTCACTGTACCGGCCAGCTTTTCATAGGGGTGCTCACGTCGTATCTCTTCCGCCAGTTGTAACATGTTCAGCAATTCCCTGTGGAAATCCTTCTTGGGTGCCAACTCGTTCAAGCGCTCCTGAGTTGGGCCCTCCAGGTTGACCGAGACACGATCCGCTAATTGCATCAGTCGATACAGCTGGTCATATTCGACGCCGGGCATGATCTTGAGGTGAATATAGCCTCGATAGTGATAGCGCTTGCGAATGATCTCTGCCGTATCAATAATCTTGTCCTGCGTCGTCACACTGCCCTTGATAATGCCAGACGAGAGGAACATGCCTTCTACCTGACCAGCACGTTGAAGCGTATCAAAGCCCTGCGCAAGTTCATCTGGACTAAAGGTAATCCGCTTCATCATGCTGCGTCCAGCGCGGAAAGGACAATAATAGCAATTCCGTTCGCAAGCAGTTGTTAACATAGCCTTTACAATTGGAAGGCTCCCCTTTGGCGTCGATACATTCGTGATGCATTCGGCCAGACTGCGAGACTGGTAGGCTCCACGACGGCGTTCCTTCTGTGGCTGGTCACCCGCAGGCTCGTAGATGGTAGCTTCACCCATCCGGGCGAGTTTCGTCAATGTATCAGGGAGTGTTTGTACTAACATACCTATACTATACAGAACCCATGTTCTACTTGTCAATGTGTGGCAAATAGAATGTTGTGGAAGAGTCAGTTAATCACGAAGGTGACACCAGGCTTGACTGTCTACTAGCTTTGATTCGCACAGCCTGGTACAGCAGTGCGAATATCATTCCCAGCATAATTGCCCCGCGCAAAAGCACAGCAGGATAAAAGGCCGGTATCTGGCCTACAGAGATCACGCCGGGGGTAGCAGAGGCAAGAGTATAGATATAGGGGTAAATAAAGCTAGTCAATACCGCAACACCTCCCCAACTGACAAGCCATTTCCAGTTGCTCTTTCCCATATAAGCAACAAATGGGGTCACCCAGATTAAATATTGGGGGCTAAATACTTTAGCAGTAACCGTTGCAACCAGCAATGCCACCAAGCTCGCAGTAGCAACGCCCAGCCTCCCACGCCATTGCAGCCAGTATGTATAGCAAAGCCCCGCCACAAAACATAACGTAGCCCCCAATGAAACTGGCGAAGATAATTCGCTGAGCACATTGCCCGAGCCAAATGAGTAGACAAACTGCAACGAGTAGCCTAGAAAGCTACCAAGCCACAGCAGCCCCGCCTGAAATGCTTCCACTTGAATCGGGCGATCTTTAAAATATTCTAATGAGCCAAGCGTACCATCAACATTCAATAGGAATGAAATAGTCGTTACCACTACACAAACAGCTATAAACCACGCAAAACCATCCCAGCGACGCCAGGAAAACCACCTGACACTACTACACTGCTTTTGTTGCGCTATGAATAAAGGCAGGATCAGCACCAACGCATAAAACTTTAAGAGGGTTGCCAAAGCCAAAAGCACAAATGCCCATTTCCACCTCGCTCGCTCCGCTAGCATCACAGCTCCTAGTGTCAAAGCAGCAGGAACTAAATCAAACCTGGCTAACGCCGTTACCCAACTACCAACCACCAAATAAACCACAAATGCTATCGCTGCCCCGCTAGACTTGAAGCGTTTCAGCATAAAATAGACCACTCCTGCTATAAGCGACATCCATATCGCAAAAACCAACAGGTACCAATGCGACGGTGCCAGCATAGTAAGAGTGAAAGGAATGATGCTCAAAAGTGGATACTCATGGGGCAAGGCATGGAAAGGTTTCGCTGGAGATTGCAATTCTACTAGCCTGATAAAAATACTGGGAAATCCCCCTGCTTGTATGTGGTTAATGAGGGAAGCGGAAGAGCTCAGGCTAAGAAACCAGCAATCAGTTCTCGGAATATCCCCTAAATTGGCTGTGCCTTTCCAGAAGGCCAAAGCATAACAACGGTATTTTGCAGGCTCAGGTAGCCCAGCCGCAGCGTAGCGTACCCAGGCTCCCCAATACAAGAGGAGACTCATTACCACAATGATTATTATATCCACCAGGGAGGGCCAGAGACGTTTGTTAGCTTCCCAGGGTATCAGTTGCGCGTCATCCAGCTTTTGGGCTTCAGCGCTCTGATGGAACCCTACATTGCTTAGTTTAAACATTGTACTACGCTCTAATCTGTTTCTACGAAACTGAAGCATGGTTCAAATGCGCTTAACACTTTTATGCTTATCCTACAGAAACATTGTCAAGCAGGATTGACGCTATTTGAGCCATGCCTTAGGATTTACCATTTACGGGGCGAAGGCGTAGAGGTGTCCATCTGCGTTTCCTATGTATAGAACACCGCTTGAGACAGATGCCCAGCCCCAGAACTGTGAACTGCTGTTGGTATCCTGGAAGCGGAAGAGGGTTTGTCCTGAAGTTGCGTTGAGCACCATGAGATACGTGCCCTGTCCAAGGATTACCAATCCTGGAACGGCAGTGATAGCACCGACCACCGAACCGCTTTTCATGCAATGCTGCCACATGATAGCACCAGTATCAGGATTAAGCGCCGATACGCTACCGTGGCAGTTGGTGCCGTTGAGTGTGACGCTGTTACCGCCTACGTAGAGTGCGTGACCATCCCAGGCAGCGGATGATTGGCTGCCCCGGCCCGTGGCTAATTTGGAACTCCACACCGGACCACTACCTATTGCATCCCGTTTAAACGCATAGAATTTGCCATTTTTGTTCTCCAGGCCCACCATTGGGGTACCTGTACTGGTAGTGAAAAGGGTTGGGGTAGCCCCGAAATCACCGTCAGATATTTGCTCAGATGTTGGTACCTGCCAAACTTGTTTAAATGACAGGTCTGATGCGCTTAGCTCGACGAGGGCGATGGTGTAGTGTTCGGAGGTTGAGCAAGTGCCAGGGTTGCCTGTGGAGGTGTAAATGGTACCAGCTGCTGCGTCGATTGTTGGTGAACTCCAGATGCCACCGCCTAAGCACCCGTTGGGCACGACATTGAAGGCATGCTGAATGGCTCCTGTCGAGGCGTTCAGTTGAATCATCTTCCCCTGGACCAGCGGGCAATCGCCAAAGGACGCCATGCCTATGTACACGCTCCCATTGTAGATGGCTGGTGAGCTCCAGATGAAGTGGCTCGGTGAGGAACCCAACGAGGTATTCCAGATGATTTTCCCGGTGAGGGCGTCCAATGCATAAAAGTGGGCGTTCCCGCCACCTACAAAGAGCATCGAGCGTCCATTGATAGTTGCCACAGTGGATGTGCTCGCCACACCGACACTGGCAGGATTGCAACTGGTATCCGTCGTTGTGCCCAACTGGTTCGTCCACACGTGAGCGTTGCTTAGACTCGTCGCGTGCTCATTACCCGCATCCCATGATCCCCAGTAGATCAGGCTATTGGCTTCCACAGGTTGGGTCGAGATAGTACCTGCTGTGGTGTGTGTCCATTTCAACTTCAGAAGAGGAGCCGTTGATGGGTTGATGACTGTTTCGTTTGGATTGTAGCCACTGCGCCCATTATCGGCCATATATGTTGTCCAGTCACCAGACGCAGCACGGGCCTTGAGCATGGTGGGGATAAATGCTGTCAAAATCAGAGCGAGCATCCCCAATATCACCCAAAGATATATCCATCGCTTCATCCATTTGCCGAGAGCATATCTGTTCTCATGCTTCATAATGATCTATTCCTTCCCTGAAGTTGCTTGCGCGACCAGGATAGAGAGGACAACCAAATAAACGTTTCTCAGGGGACAATTATGCTTGATTTGTGGTGTTTGTCAGTTGCAAGTGTGTTAAGATATGGTTGTGAATATATCAATCCGGTTGAGTTTTCTTTTCTTCGGGGATTATCAAAGGTAGCGTGACCACGCAGGATAAAATCATCGATACGGTGGAGATCATTCGCAAACGCTCTTATTACCCTGGATACATCCACTTCAAAATCATGCCGGGGTGCAATATGAGCAATTGTACCGGGCGATGCAGCTGGCGGATCGGGTCTCGGTTAACCTGGAGTGACCGACGCGTAGTCAGGCGCTATTGTGCTGGATATGATACCCAATGATTGGGGCTTACGACACGATTCAAGCGTATCGTGAGTAGGGATGAGGTATATTATGAGGAGATAGAACATGCAGCAGCAGGTACAACCTCAACAAGACAAGCCACTACAGGAGGAAAAACTCCGCACGGTTGTCTGGCAAAATGGCAAGATCAGTACAGAAAGTTCGCTTGAAAAGTTACAGGAGGTGTTGCAGGACCAACGCGCGTTGATCTGGCTCGATATTTTGGGCGATTGCGGTCCACAGGAAGCGTACTTGCACAACGTTTTTGCATTGGCCCCTATCACTATTCAGGCCATGCGAGAGGAGTATGAGCGCGCGAAATTTATCGAGCGAGATAACTACTATTACCTGGTAGTACACGCATTGGCATTTAACACACAAACAAACGAGGCTGACACGCCCAAGCTCGATATCATCTTTGGGAAAAATTATATGATTACTGCGCACACTGCATCACTATCCTGGCTTGACTTACTGCTCGAAGATGCCCGGGAAAAGAGCGCTGATGAACATCTGATGAGTCGGGGCATAGCGTTCCTCTTATATTCTCTACTTGATGCACTTGTTGATAGCTATTTTCCAGTGCTTGATGATATCGATGATATTATTGATGATTTGGAAGATGTGACGGTGAACTCCACCTCAAACGATGTACAGGTACGTATCTTCCGCATCAAACGTTCTTTAGCACAGATGCGGCGCGTTATCAGTCCACAGGTCGAAGTCGCCAATGCGTTGGTGTCACGCGCGAGCAAATCCATCTCGCCGGAAATCGGACCCTATTTCGCAGAACTACATGATCACCTGGTACGCGCATTTGAAGTGCTGGATTCCTATCGTGACTTGATGAGTGGATTGCTGGACGTGTATCTTACCACTGTTTCCAACAGACTCAACGTTGTAATGAAGCAACTCGCAATTATAGCCACCGTCTTTATGCCCATCACCTTTATCACTGGCGTGTTTGGTCAGAACTTTGGGCATTTACCACAAGTGGAGCATGACAGTGGGTATTTGTTCTGGATCGTGTTGGCTTTCATGGGACTGATTACGGTAATGCAAATCTGGTTTTTCAAGAAGCGTGGGTGGCTTTAGGTCGCTTTGGGAAGTACCTACATATCTTACGAAGAAATGTTATACCAACGTTAACTTTTGAGTGATGGCCAGATCTGGAGGTTTTACACTAACACTACAATTTTCGGCTACCTGGAAAGCCATCCCTGCAACCCTTCGCTACGCCCAGGGCAAGCTCAGTTCGCTCTCGCGTCTACTTTCAGTCAGCAGGGATGAAAGGAAGGACCTAGAAAGCCATCCCTGCAACGACGCTCTCGCGTCTACTTTCAGTCAGCAGGGATGAAAGGAAGTACCTGCGTTGGTTGAGGAGATGCTGCCTGTTCCAGGTGGTCTTTGATATGTTTGTATATAAGCTCATAAGTGGAGCGGGTATTTTGCCAGATAGCCAGACCCACAACCACGAGGAGGACAAGCATAAACAGCGCGGAATTTTCAACCCTTACGGGCGCTTCTAACAGTAGCATAATTGTTATAGCTCCCCCCAGAATAGCCCATAGAGAGAATGCGCTTGTGACCAGGAAAATGAGCGCCTTTACTTTGTAATGTGACTTCTTCGATGTAACGTTATTTTGCATCTTGCAGGCTGCGTTATGCAGGAGAGGAGCTATAATCATTATCATGCCAAAAAACAAGCTGAGGCTCACGAATTGGCTGCTTCCTGGGGTTTTTGCCCCGTTAAGTTGCGTGGCAGCCACAACGCTTAATAATGTCGTAACAGGCCCGATCCAATTTGTCGTAAAGTCCCACTTTTTTGTATCCATCCGCTCATTTAAGCATGCAAGGCGCTTCTTACTGAAACCAGAGGTGTCTCGACAGAGACGCCAGACACTGTATACGTAAGCTATAGCCACAAAAGAAAACGTAATGGAGATCACACAACTTGCGAGATCTATTGTCCCACCCATGAAAGGAAGGCCTTTATTGAGGATATTGGTAAGGGCATTTGTAATGATATCGTTTATATTCATGCTTGTGATCTCCTTTTGATGAAGGGAGGAGAGGGTGTGAGAGGGTGAGAGCCTCTATCTCAACAAACTGACATAGCCTTTCTAACAAACGCGCTACTAGTGGATAGACGTTGCAACACTCTTTTTTCGATGGGGACAATATAATAAGATGATCGTTATCTCAATAAGAAGATAGCTTACGAGGAGATGTTGTGCTATGAATGAGTTCACAGTTTTGGGGTGAAAGATCTCTCTGTGAGACATGTAACCTGTGAACTCTGCATTCTTCAAAACGTAATCATCCTATATAATATTGGATAGATTTGGATCCGCGGGAGGGTGCCGGATCATGCTGAAACAAAATGCTGCTAGGCAGCGGTTTACGACCCTGCTCAAAATATTGGTAGGCTCCTGCCTAGCGCTGGCTGTTTCTTTATCGCTCTTCCCGCTTCAAGCTTCAGCGAGTACCGCCATTACTCCGACCACAGTTACCAATGGCCCGACCTTGCAAGTGGATTTTGGGTTTGATGCAACCTTCAGAACCGGGTACTGGACGCCAGTGCATATTAGAATGAGCAATGGCAGCGCCGATTTTGCCGGTACACTTTCTGTAAGTATATTTTCAGGGCCACCTCACTCGACGACGATTGGTATATTGTCACCGTGGAGTTTTCAGCAGCCTGTTGCACTCGCCAAGGGGGCGCAGAAACAGTTCACCATCAATGTACCTTATTTCTTGGGCAACTTTACGCCCACCGGCGTTGTTGTGACTTTGCGTGATACGCACGGGAAAATCGTAGTCACGCAGACCGCAACAGGCGGCTACGAGGTGAAGCCAGGAGATCTTTTCATTGGTTTAATCTCGGACTTGAATGCGAACTTTGATCCTCTGCGCAGTGTTTCACTGCCCAACCAGACCAGTTCTCCCACCACGTCCTCACTGGATGCCAGCACCATGCCAACCATCGCTACAACGCTGGATAACTTTGACGTGATTGTGCTGGCTGACTTTACCAGCAGCACGCTTAGTCGCGCACAACTCGGCGTGCTGCAAAGCTGGGTTAACCGCGGGGGTATATTGATCGAAGTGGGTGGCCAGGATTGGCAACGTACCCTCGGTAACCTGCCCTCTGAAATGGTGCCTGTGGTAGTCAATGGCACTGGCGAACTGCCGACGGGCACACATCTTTTACCCAGAATTGGTCCGGCGATAACCCCCCCCGGTCAGCCACCGCTTGTCGATACATTGACGGAGCCTGTCATTGCAAGCGTGGCGACACTGCGCCAGCAAAAGGGAGGCTTCAATAGCGAGACCTTATTGTCTTTGCCTCCCCGCCCCGCGGGGGACGCGATAAATCGGGTCCCTACGAGTGGTGCGATTCCGCTGATTATCAGGTCACAATACGGCCAGGGGGTTATTTGCTATCTTGGCTTCGATCCTGTCCGTCCTCCACTCCTCAACTGGCAGAACACGGGAGCACTCTGGAGAGCGGTACTGCTTCAGGCGCTGGGCGATAAATTACTGATATCTAGTGGGGTTCCTACTCTGAATAGTGGGCCAGGGCAATTATTGACTAGGGCCGGGGTCATCAGTATTATTACACCACAGACGCTGTGGGGGCCGTGGATCATCGCCGTTTTACTGATCAGCTATCTTTTGATTCTTGGACCAGTGCGCTTCTATATCGTCAGGAGGTTGAAGCGACCTCGCTGGGGATGGCCCATCATTATAAATAGCATTGTCATTTTTTCGCTGCTCGCGTATGGTCTCGCCTTTTACCAGAGAGGCGCGTCCCTCAGCGATAACAGTATCTCGATCCTTCAGATTGACCAGGGAGGATCAATGGCCTATGTCACGACATACATGGGTATCTATGTACCCGACCAGGGTGATGTTACACTACATATTCCTGGTGAAAGCCTCGCCCAACCTGCCGCCAGTCAGTTCCTAGAGGGCAAAAACACTCTTCTTTCCGGTGGTGACGTATCAGCAGCTATGATAACTGCCCCCAGTGGGACAGTCATGAAGCTGACGAACCTGGGACCCTGGACGTACAATCCGCTTGTCCTGGAACAAGATCGTCCACTGCAAGGTAAACTCAGCGCCCATTTGAGCTTACGTAACAATCACGTGGTGGGGATGGTCACTAATACGCTGAGCTCCTCCCTGAGCGATGTGTACGTGTTGCTGGCACATACATTTGTGCGCATTGGTGATCTTGCGGCAGGTGAGACGCAACAGGTAGATCTTCCTTTGAATGCTACAAACGGGCAGAGGAGTATGTCTCTGGCCGATCAGATTGCCGAGAATGGCGGCCTGACTGCGCCCTATTTCCCGTACTCGCAGAACGATAAGCCCAGAAGTGCTTACCAGCGCCACATGGCATTGTTGTCGGCACTGGAGGGCGCGGGGTCCTCCAGTGCTCTCTGTGGTGGATCATGCAGCGCGAACTCCATAACAAACAGAGGAACAATCTTTCTCACCGGGGGGAAAGCGCCGCTTCCTGGGTTGAGCGATGCTACTGATCCTTTGTTGGTGGCAGGAGCGCCTGCCACTTTGATCGCCTGGGCGAATCAGCCCGTAGGAGGCGCAGAAGATACGACAATTAATGGCAGCAATCCTACGGGTCAGCACGAAAACTTTATCCAAATGCCGCTGAACCTCGATGTTTCTGGTAGTGCGACTATTCCTCCCGGCGTAATTACGGGGCACCTGGAAGATGTTCAAGGCTTCGATGCTGAGACCATCCTGCCAGGAGTCTATGCGCTGACCACAGGTAGTTTAACCTTTGCGTTTACACTGTCCCAAGCCGGTGGTGGACAGGTGAATGCTCTGAATGTGACAGTGCCGGATCTGCTTTCCGGATTTGGTGGGCCGTCAACAAATATCCATCACCTGCAAGCCAGCTTGTTTAACTGGCAGGCTGGTACCTGGGATACATTAGCATTGGGGCTAGATAGCTTTAGGACTGTTTCACGGACGAACCCGGGTGCATATATCGATCAGACGGGGCGGTTGTTGGTACGGATTACGAATCAAAATACTGCGCTGGGGAAGTTGTATTTTGGTGTGCCATCGTTGGGTGTGAATGGTGGCGCTTGAGCGAGCGTACAGCGAAGTTGTATGAGGTGCTGGCGATCTCTGTTCCGCACTTCCTACAACTTCGCGAAATTCAAAGCAAGATCAAATCATGGGAAGGGATGCTGGGGCAGAAGAACTGCTAGCAGGACCGGCATTACAACAATTAGGGCTGTAACACCAAGTGTCCACAATGTCGCACTAGCTTGTACTCTCTTCCCAACTTGTTGCCAAACTGCCGCTCGCTGCAATACGCGCCATATAGCCACTGCAAAAACTGCGACGGCCACAATCAATCCAGCGATCTGGGTTACCAACACGGCTTGCTGCTGTACGGAAAAATCCATATTAGGAACCAGTTGGCGAGCAAGCGCGGTCAAGACTAGTGCGAGGGCGACAAAGCCTGCTAGAAGGCCCAATGGAACCAACCCGACCAGGACGCCACGTATTGCGCTTCCTCTCGACTGAGAAGAAGGTTCTTGCGCTGGAACCGTGGCTTCGTCAATAGAATGTGTAGACATGGCTTTCTCCTCCGTTACTTCACTACGAACCGCTGGTATCTGGTCCAAGCGCCGCTGTATAGAAGGCGACCAGACGATCAACGTACACTTTACCCTCTACATTGTAGGATTGGGCGTGCGTAGCGCCTGGTACCAACCAGGTCTGGACGTTAGCATTGGGTGCACTGAGAGCCGCGGCAGCTAAGGTATACATATCCGACGGTGGAGTGTCCTTATGAGTTTTGTTGTCGTTGGCCCCGTGAATCAAGAGAATAGGACGGGGTGCGATACTGGCTATCACAGCTACAGGGCTAGTATGGTAGAAGTCAACCCCATAGAGCGCCTGGTATGCTACGAGTCCTCCAGGGGTAAACACTGAAGGAAGATGACCCTGAGCAGGGATATCGCGCTCGAGTCTAGAAAGGCCATTGGCAAAGGCACAGTCGGAAACAATGGCTTGAATAGCCGGTTCTTGCGCAGCTGCCAAAATCAGAGTCGCGCCACCAAGTGAAAGGCCCCACCCTACAATGGCATGTGGCCGGCCGAGTTCCGGAAATGGGAGCGGTCCTGAGCGTAAGAAATCCACGGCCCCAAGGGCATCACGCTGTTCAAGGTAGCCTAATGATCTAGGGGCATCTGCCGACTCACCTGCGCCGCGCATATCAAAGGCCAGGATAGCAAATCCACGACGAGCCAGGTCTCCACTGAGTCTGAGGATGCTAGCATCCTTATCAGCACGGTTGGTTTGATTCCCATGGAGCATGATAATGGTGCGCTGCGATGTTAGATGACTATTTGGCAGAACGCCTGGGATAAACCAGCCCTTCAGTTGCAGACCATCTCCCCGGCTGGGAAAGGTCACATCCTTGTACTGTAACCCCAGCGAGGCAGGTGTGGCGTAAATTGGTGTACGCCCCATAACCTCAACCCGTGTGGCAATGTTGATTCCGACAGCCGCATAGCTCATGGTTATTAAAGTCGCAAGAGTGAGCAACACTGCTACAAATCTGCGCCAGAAACGATCGGCCTTCCCAGGTTTTTCCTCTAGAGGTGGTGTGGATGCGGTAGAGGATGGCGTTTGCGTAAGCATAAAGCTAACCTCCTTTCATGAGGGAAACATCTTCGGAAGGAGAACCTCAAAAGTTGCTGCTTTCATCAAAGCGCTTATTAAGCGTATCGACTTCCTGTTTCATTTATAATTCATTTACATCACAATGTTATCACCCCGGTATGGTTTTTTCACACGATATTGTCACAGTTTATAGAAGCCCAGACGCCCGCTGGGACCTGTTGAGGAAGCACTATCCGCCGATCGAAGCATTCTCATGAGGATTTGTTGACTATATCCTGGATAAGCTGGAGGATTAAGAAGTCAAGGTGATCGCATGAAGGGGTTCTCAGGAAAATAGACCTGAGAACCCCTTTCTGTGCTACTGGAAAACGGGTATTAAGCTGCGTTGTGGTCGCTTTGCAGGGAGCCAAAGATATTGCCTTCGGTATCTTTGGCGTAAACAAGCCAACCGACTCCCGGCACAGGCATTTTGGGCAATACAATTGTGCCACCCTGGGAAGTAATTTTCGCGATAGCATCATCAACTGAAGGCACGTCTACTGTGCAGACATAGGCGATAACTGCATCTCCATTGATCGGCCCCATGCGCTTCACAATTGCGCCATCGATGCCGGGTTCAGGCACCTGTCCGGTGGTCACGAGCCAGTAATCTGCTGGCCCATCCCATTTTTGGATATGCCAGCCGAACACGCCCTGATAAAAGTTTGCAGCTCGCTGCGGGTCATCCGCGTGGATTTCAAAATGGACTACTCTTGGCATAAGATCAGCATTCTTTCTGTACTGTTTGAGCTAGAGAGACATTTTAAGTTGCACCGTTGTTAAGTTCGTCCGTTGAGCTTGTTTTTGTTGGCCGCTACAAACGAACCCTATTGTTCTACTTTGTCAAACTCTCAGCTACTATTCTTTCTTTCTCTAAAGAAAACGGTTGAGATAGGGTTTTCGGTTAGTCAAGAAGTGAGAGTCGTATTTTTCTATAGTGTCTGTCATTCTGAGCGCTAGCGAAGAATCTCTCAGCCCACCGACAGATTCTTCGCTTCGCTCAGAATGACATGGTGTAAGGAGGAAGCATAGTTCCTCCAAGTGATATTGAGCTACCAGTGCGGTAAACGAAACAGTATGGCATAATGATAGCACGAAAAATTAGCCTGTTTTATTTTTTGCTCTTTACGCGGAGTACGTCAATGAACAACACGCCACGCTTGAACCGCTTACTTGGCGGGGATGGCCGCTGTTTCGATGTTGCGATCGATCATGGCTTCTTTAACGAGCGCACATTTCTGGATGGGATAGAGAATATGCGGCGCGTAGTTGCCAATATTGTCGAGGCGAATCCCGATGCTATACAGCTGAGTCCCGGGCTGGCGCCAATGTTGCAGAGCATACCTGGGAAGACGAAGCCGTCACTTGTGTTGCGCACCGATGTGGCCAATGTCTACGGTAAAGCTCTGCCCCGCTTTCTGTTTAGCCGCCTGGTGGAAGATGCTGTCGAGCAGGCAGTTAGATTGGACGCTGCGTGTGTGGTGGTGAATTTGTTGCTGTTGCCCGATCAACCCGAGCTACATGCCCAGTGCGTCGAGAATATCTGCCGCCTGAAGTCGCAGTGCGACCATTTTGGAATGCCTCTGATGATTGAGCCGCTGGTCATGCAGGAGAATGCCAGTGGCGGTGGTTATATGGTAGACGGTGACCTGGACAAGATATTGCCTCTGGTGCGCCAGGCGGTCGAACTGGGAGCCGATATCATCAAGGCTGACCCATGCGATGATGTGAGCCAGTATCACCGGGTGATTGAAGTAGCAGCAGGTCGCCCGGTGCTTGTGCGCGGGGGTGGCAAAACGTCCGAGGAGGAGATTCTGAGGCGCACGTTTGACCTGATGCGCCTGGGAGCAGCAGGGATTGTCTATGGACGTAATGTGGTCCAGCATGAACGTCCGTCTCAGATGACGCGCGCGCTGATGGCGCTGGTTCACGACGAGGCGACCCCTGAGCAAGCACTGATGATACTGCGTGCTGTAAGGTGAATCGGCCTTCCAGGCGTGTGCAATGATGAAGATTGACTATTAAATGGGGTATAGGGTATATGAAATAGTGTAGGTGTGCGCGAGCGTAAGGAAAGATGTGGGGGCCGATAAATCGGCGCTGGGCGCGATACATCGGCCCCTACATTCTAAATGGCCATATCTAAATGGCCATACCAGGATGACCAGGCGAGGAGAACAATGCAAAAGCGGATAATCAATTTTGGTATTATAGGTTGTGGTCTGATGGGGCGTGAGTTCGCTAGTGCTGTGGCACGATGGTGTCATTTGCTCGATCAAGATGCCTTGCCGCGCATTGTTGGCGTGTGCGACACAAACCCTGCCATGACCGGCTGGTTCTCAGAACACTTTGAGAGTATCCGCATTGTGACGCAAAATTATGTTGATTTGCTTGACTCTTCCATGATTGACGCGATCTACTGTGCAGTGCCACACAATCTTCACGAGCAGTTGTTCGTGGACATTATTGAGGCAGGGAAGCACCTGCTGGGTGAAAAGCCCTTTGGCATCGACCAGCCCGCGAATGCTCGTATCATGGCAGCAGTGAAGGCTCATCCAGAAGTGTTGGTGCGCTGTTCCTCGGAGTTTCCCTTCTTCCCTGGAGCGCAGAAGATAACGCAGTTCATTCGCGAGGAGCGTTTCGGGACCATTTTAGAGGTGCAGGCAGGCTTTCTGCACAGTAGCGACCTGGATCCAGACAAACCGATCAATTGGAAGCGGCAGGTGGCGCTCAATGGGGAGTATGGGTGTATGGGTGACCTGGGGATGCATGCGCTGCATATTCCATTGCGCGCGGGTTGGTATCCGAGCAATGTGCGCGCGCTGCTCTCTAAGATCGTTATGGAGCGACCCGGACCGGGAGGAGCTATGGTGCCATGTGAGACCTGGGATAACGCCACGCTGGCCTGCGAAGTAATGGTACCGGGGGCTGGAGAGTTTCATGAAGGCATGTCAGGCCAGGCTACCGCGCGAGGGAAGGGACAGCATTTTCCCATGTTGCTTGAGATGAAGCGCATTGCCCCTGGCGAGACCAATACCTGGTACTTGCGTGTGCTTGGCACGGCCTTTTCCGCTGAATTCAGTACCAAATATCCAAAGACGCTGCGCACCATGGCTTACACTCCAGGCGCCTCTCAGAGTTGGCAAGTACAGGACCTTGGCTCAGAATCGGCCTATCCAACTATTACAGGCAACATCTTTGAAGCAGGTTTCTCTGATTCGATTCTGCAGATGTGGGCAGCCTATTGTGACGAATTGACCCATCGTGGAGAAATGCGTCAACCATTCCGGTGCGCGACGCCGGAGGAAACGGAGCAGAGCCATCGCATTCTGACGGCCGCGCTGGCTTCCAATCGCCTGGCGCAGGTGGTACAGCTCAAGCGCGAGGATGGGAAATGAGTGAAATTGAGCGAAATGACGATGCAACACCAGTAGCGGCTGAAGTGGTTGTTGCCGGACACATTTGCCTGGATGTGATCCCAACGCTCGTTGGTGGAACGGTGCTGTTTATGCCAGGGCAGACGGTTGAGGCGGGTCCTGTTGTCTTCTCGACCGGTGGAGCGGTCTCGAATACGGGGCTGGCGCTGCACAAGCTGGGCGTGAAGACACAGTTAATGGGCAAAGTTGGCTCAGACCTGTTTGGCCAGGCCATCCTGCAAATCGTCGAAGCGCATGGCCCGGGACTCGCGCGAGGTATGGTTGTCGTGCCGGGGGAATTCAGTTCCTACTCCGTGATTCTCAGCCCGCCCAACGCTGATCGCATGCTCATTCATGCTCCTGGCTGCAACGCCACCTTTGGCGCGAAGGATGTACGTTATGACGCGCTGGAAGCGGTGCGGCTGTTCCACTTCGGCTACCCACCGCTCATGGAGCGCATGTATGCTGATAATGGCATTGAACTGGCGACGATGTTCAAGCGCGTCAAAGCGATGGGCCTAACTACTTCTCTTGATCTTTCGATGCCAGATCCCAACAGCGTGGCGGGCCGTGCTGACTGGCATGCCATTCTTCACGCAACGCTGCCCTATGTGGACGTCTTTCTGCCCAGCGCCGAAGAGATCCTGTTCATGTTGAGGCGACCGCTCTTTGATCAACTTGCCGGGAAGTCAAGGGAAAGCAGGCCGCTCGAATATTTAGCCCCTGAAGTGATCACGGAACTGGGTCAGACGCTGCTCGACATGGGAGCAAAAATTGTGGCTATCAAGGCCGGGGATCGTGGACTGTACCTGCGCACGGCCAATGAAGCCAGGCTGGCGCAAATGGGACATAGCCAGACTGTAGATGTACAAACATGGTCAGAGCGCGAACTTTGGGCTCCCTGTTTCAAGACAGACGTTGCCGGAACCACCGGAGCGGGAGATGCGACGATTGCAGGTTTCCTGATGGGGATATTGAGAGGAATGAACCCCATTGAGACGTTGGCTGCAGCCTGCGCAGTGGGCGCTTGCAGCGTCGAGGCGGTTGATGCACTGAGTGGTATACGCAGCTGGCCTGAGACAGCTAAACGCGTTGCGGTTGGCTGGGAACAATTACCGTTGTTGCTTGGCTTGGCAGAAACAGGTTGGCAGTGGGATGGTATGCATAAGATATGGGTTGGAGCGAGAGAAAGCATAGCGAAAGGATGACTCCGCGCGGACCGCCGCGCCTAAGGTCGGCCGCAAGCCCCAGGTCGGCCGCAAGACCCTGCCCCGCCCCAGGTCGACCGCAAGGGTCAACCCTACTATACACGTTTCCTGCTTCACGTGCGTGAAGCAGGGTTGAGCCGAGGCGGTTGTAGAGTTCGTTATCAAAAAGCACTGCAGCGAAGAATCGCGCTTCTCGTGCCTCAAATTTTGGCATATCCGAATGATTAAAGAGCCAGCATATTCGTTTTGGGATCAAGAGAATCTCAAAGAAATGGGACACATGACACTGCATGCATGAGCCTTCCCCAACATATACTTACTCATAAGAAGCCTGACTGGTTGCAGGGTATCACGACAGCCAAAGGGCATAGATACGCAATCATTTCATTCATTTTATTGGGTTATGTTACAGGAAGAAGAAACGCAATGAAATCAATTAGTGTCGAAGAACCTGCTGCGGAAGCTCTCGTAGGTGAAAAGCAACAGAGGATCTATTATATCGACTGGCTGAGAATGCTGGCAATAGTTGGCGTGTTCTTGATTCATAGTGGCAATATGTTCAATATGTTGTATAAGCCAATTAGCAGCACCAGGCAAACAAGCAGTGTGGTATCGAGTATGAGCGCCATCGATGGATTTGTCTCTGGCGGGATGTACTTTCTCAATTTTCTACCGCAGTGGGGAATGTCGCTGTTCTTCTTGCTTTCCGGAGCTGGTACATGGTTTGCGCTGCGCCACAGGACGAGTCGCCAATTCATCAATGAACGGCTCTTACGCTTACTCATTCCATTGATAGCTGGCATTATTATCATTGCTCCATTCCAGGCTTATTTCGAGGCTCTGAGCAATTCACTTTATAGTGGCAACTTATGGCAATTTTATCCTTACTTTTTGGGACATATTCATCCAGTGCTGAGCCCGCAATGGCCGGGGGCCGTTACTCATCACCTCTGGTTTCTTGTCGATCTCTTTGTGTTTTCTCTCGTTACTTTACCTGTGTGCCTTTACTTGAAGCGAACGGCCGGGCAACAGTTCATTGAATTGTTGGTACGCATGTGTGAGAGGCCTGGCGGATTGCTAGTGCTGTTTCTACCAATCGCGCTGATTCAGATGGCCCTGCACGCCTCGTTTCCAGGCTACCAAAACTGGTCAGATGTCTGCTGCTGGCTGATGTTCTACCTGTATGGCTACATCATTTTCTCCAAACCTCGCTTTGGGGAGGCTATCAAGCGGCAGGGGAAGGACAAGTACGCCGGACTACTCCGTTGGTTGTTTGCTCTTCCAGGTGCTGGCAAGCTGGAACACATGGTGCTGGTTGATAGTCATCCTGTATGTTGGGAATAAATACCTCAATTTTGAGAACGGCCTGCTCAACTATGGAGGCGTAGCCTCGTTTCCCTTCTACCTGCTGCACTTCCCAGTGGTTGTCGTCGCTGCTTACTTTATTATGCCATGGCATTTGAATATCGTCGCTGCCTTTGTGTGTATCAGCGTCCCTGCCTTCCTGGGTACGCTCGCCTTGACCGATATGCTGTTCATGCGCTTGAGTGGTGGACGATTAGTGCTTGGGAGTAAGGTGGGCAATTTCGCCGGGAAACAGGTGCGTGCCGGGTTGCTTGTGCTGCAAGCAAGATTAAGAAAGATTCACAGGGAGGTATATTCGCAAGCGCTCGCTCGTGTATCGACGGGGACGTTGAATTAGTGCCGGTCCGAAAACAAGAGGGTCCTGGTCTGTGTCAGGATCCTCTACGTATGTAGCCGAACGAAGATAGGAGTAATATCGCGCAGAAAGATTTCTACTGTCTTTGGGCCGATGCCTTTGAATGCTTGTAGACGAGAGGACAACTCGTCTATCGATTGGGATTGTTTCATAAGTTCGGTGAGCGTGCCATATTGTTCTTGCAGCGTTTTTGAAACATCCAACAATTTTGTTGCCGTTGAGAAATCATAGCGGACGTAATGTCCCCTGTCTAATACTTCAACGAGCTTATCCCATCCAGCTTGTAAGATTGCTTGCGGAGTAATGAGGCCTTCACTCAGGAATTCAAGATAGGCCCGCTTTGCCACTTCCTGCTGAATGGGTTTACCAAATAGCAGGCACGCCAGAAGCCATTTGAAATATTCTGTTTCTTGTTGTGTGGATAGATCGATGCCTAATTCATGCGCGTATATCTTTTTCTCTTGCATAGGTATCCTCTTTGCAAATGAAAGGAGTGGAAGTTGTCATCAGACGAGCCTATATACTCCATACCATTTTTCACTACCGCACCTGGATAAGGTGATAATCATAAGGATATCACCTGAGTACGAGACAGTACCACGAGACCTATCTCCTGGTGTCGTGTGATAAACTAGTGTGTATTGAAAGACATGTTCAACTTGAGAAACATACGATGCTGAGGACCATTACTGCGACGCGCTATGTCACCCCTTTGCGTGAGGGCGGCTCACTTCCTGCTATAGTTGAAGCTGATGACGATGGACTCTACGTGCTGAAATTCCGCGGCTCGGGCCACGGGCCGAAGGCACTGATAGCTGAACTGGTGGCTGGCGAGGTTGCTCGCGCTTTAGGGCTGCCTGTCCCTGAGATTGTCTTCATGGAGCTTGATCCCGTGCTTGGTCGCTCTGAGCCTGATTTTGAGATTCAGGATCTGATTAAAGCGAGCGCAGGTCTTAATCTTGCCCTCGATTTTCTTCCGGGAGCACTGGGTTTCGACGCGCTGGACGCGGTCGATTTAGAGCCAATATTTGCGTCTTCAATCCTCTGGTTTGACGCGTATGTGACCAACGTGGATCGTACGCCGCGCAACACGAATATGCTCTGGTGGCATCGCCGGCTGATGCTGATTGATCATGGATCAACGCTCTATTTTCATCATGTAAACTCCAATTATATAGAGCGCAGCAGGATAGCTTTTTCCCCCATCAAAAATCACGTCTTACTGCCGGTAGCAACCACTCTACCGGAGGCAGATCGGCACTTGAAGGCAAAACTGCCAACGGCGGTTTTGCAAGATGTTGTTAACCTGATTCCTGATTCCTGGTTGGATGGTGATTCGTCTTTTCCCGGTCCTGCTGCTCATCGTGCTGCCTATCTCGACTATTTGCTGGATCGCCTGGCACATTCCGATATTTTTGTAGAGGAGGCTCTGCGTGCACGTGAACAACTCGTATGATTACGCTGTCATCCGTGTCGTGCCCTGTGTCGAACGAGGTGAGTGCCTCAACGTCGGCGTTATCCTCTATTGTCCAACGCGCCGCTACCTCGGCGCGTTGTTACAACTTGATGAGGAACGTTTGCATGTGCTGGCTCCCCAACTTGATTTTCCTGCTCTACAGCAGCAGCTTGAGCATTTAGTACAGATCTGTAATGGCGAAGAGAATAGCGGCCCGGTTGGACGTCTCTCACAATCAGAGCGGTTCCATTGGCTGGTCGCCCCGCGCAGCACGATCATCCAGACTTCTCCTGTTCACTCTGGTATTTGTAGCGATCCTGAGGCGTCGTTGCAGAGCCTGTTAAAGAAACTGGTATTGTTGGAAGCTTAGGGTGAGCAGGCAATTTTGTATCTTTGCTTGCTGTTTGTTGCACTTGTATCACTTGTTGCACTTGTGACACATGTTGCAGATGTGATTTTTTCTCAGAGGAGGCAATAGAGGTTCCCTGTGTCACCTGGATACTCGCTGCTGATAAAACTTGCACGCGGGGTTGGCTCATGTTGAGAATGATGTATACTTATGATAATTCTGTATACTCGTCCTTATTTCCCAGGAGGCTCGGTTGGTTGCTCACTTAGGGCTCTTCCGCGAATAGGTTGACCAACTGGTAAGGAACAGACGTCTTGTTTAGGCGTGATCCTGACATACGAATGGTCACGTTATTGCCGTATGGCCCCTAAGGTTCCCAATATCCCTCGGAAGGCATTTCTGCTAAGGTTCTTTACAGAGGTATAGGGCAAGGCGGCATATGAAGCGGATAGCACATCCACTACTCTCACGTTCTGGACAAGAGGCACTCACTTTAGATGAGCAGTGGTTGCGTGAGCGAGAAGATCTGACCCAGGCGTCGATTCGCAATTACCTGAGCGATCTACGCCACTTCATCACATGGTTTGAGACTGATCGGGAAGCCAATCCCAACGATGAGGCCACCTTTATACCGCATGCGATCACGACCCCAGCGCTGACGCGGTACCGAAGCTACTTGCAGACGTTTCAAAGGCAAAAGCCAGCGTCTGTCAATCGTTCCCTCATCAGTTTGAAACGCTACTTTGGGTGGGCTACACAGTGCCACATCATCACATATGCTCCCTCCGTCGCGGTCAAACTCGTCGGACAAGAGGACATCACCCCTCACCATTTGGACGATCAAGAAGAACAGGCGCTGGTGGCAGCCGTTACGAAAGCAGGAAGCCTTCGGGATCGTGTACTTATTGTCATGTTGCTGCATACAGGACTCGGGGCGAGAGAAGTTTGCCACCTCCGGTGTGACCAGGCGAAACTGGGCAAGCGGAGTGGCTTCCTTGAAATCATTGGCAAACACAACAAGTATCGTGAGGTTCCGCTAAGATTATGGTGCATGATTCGTTAGATACGACCAAGCTATATATTCAAGGGACGAAACAGGATTTACAACGGGCCGTTGAGACCTTTGCGTGGACATAAGAAAAGAAGGGAGCTAGTCAGTATGAGTAAGAATGAAGATTGGATTCGACGAGGGCACGGGAAGGTAATCGCTCTTATCCATGGCATTGGTGCTAAAAATCCTCGACATTACTGGAGCGCATTTCTCGATGTGCTGTCAAACGATGAGACGTTACAAGAGTTCGACCTCTTTGTATGGAAATATCCTACACATGTGAACCTGAGCTGGTGGAAGAATTTCATCGATTTTATCAAAGAGGGAACGCCTCGTGAAGCTGCCCCAGAGATCAAGCTCCTCGGAGAGCAATGGAAGAATACCTATGATGCTCAATTTCGTGATTACAAAGAGGTCATTCTGATCTGCCATAGTATGGGCGGTCTTGTTATCAAGTCTTGGGTCATTGACGTCTTACAAAGTAGTCAAAGTGACAGATTAGATACCCTTTGTCACATCTCATTCTATGCCACTCCTCACAACGGTGCTCCTATCACCACGATTACTGCTTGGAATAAGCAACTGAAGGATATGCAATTGAATAGCTCCTTCATCGACGATGTGGGAAGGCATTGGGATGAGAGGGTAGTGGCTTGGAAAGGTAGGGACATTTGTCCAGAATATCGACTCAACAATAGGTACATCCCTCATCTGGTGTTTGTGGGTGTGAATGATGATGTTGTTCCCCTATATTGTGCAACGATTAGAGGAATGGAGCGCAAAGTCATTGAAGGAGATCATTCGCAAGTCATCCGGCCAAGGGATCGTGATGATACGCGTTATAAAGCATGGCGGGATGACGTGGAGAAGGCGTTGCGCTCAGAGCCTCAGACAACTGCTCGCGATAAACAGGAAGCTCCACCGCATGACGCTAAAGCAGATCAAAATTCAAGAAAGTTTGCATTATCCTATAATGACCATTGCCTCGTTGACCCCCATTCTATCGAAACCCTTCTAGCTTATGATGGCACTGGAGACGTTACTATCGTGTGGCACAAAAAAGTATTGGACTCACTATCTCAAGTTCATGATTGGTATGATGATTTTGACAAGAAGGTAACGATTTTTCGATGGGCCACTGAAGGATCACAGATAGAACGGGGGCATCGCTTAACAAATTTTCGTTCCCAGGTGAATCTAAGATTCACTGACATTCAGAAATTATTGAGTGAATTACAGAGTAACTTTAAGATTTTCATGAATATGATATATGCTATAGATACTAAATATAAAGAAACAGCTTTAATATGCTTTGCTGGTTTTGCAGCATTGCGCATTATTAAGCCATTACAAGCGTTCGAACAATTCTTATTTCAATCGCAAATTGCTCCAATTGGTGGCATCGAAGGGTGGTTTGAATTCCGTGCCTATGGGGAACGGTACCTAGCAGAAGATCAATTTGCCTTCTTCGCTGATCTGCCTCCTATTCCAAGCACATTGCTCGAAATTTATCCAAATTCCAGTGCTTTAGGTAAGTTAATATTCTTCAATTATAGAGAGATATACGATTACCCTCTTTTTTTGACTTGTAGAATTGGGAAAAATCATCAGGATGACTACGAACGACTGACCTTACATATATATGTTGCCAAACAGTTAGCCCGAAAATATTCTCGGGAGAATAGCGACGAATTATTTATTTCATCCTACTATAAGTGGATTTTGCCTCAATGGCTCGTCAGAAATTACGACTACAATAAACTTCCTGCGTTGGATACTTGGCGTGTACTCGTATTAGAAAATAATGAAGGTTCAGATATTACAAAAATTATTTGGGATTGACGTTTAGACTATGATCTCTTAGCCGAACCTTTGAAGAAGTTCAGAAGTGAGACCGAATGAGTACAGGACGAAGGCCATTAAGCCGGTTTCCGACGCTTTTTGGGCGTCGGTTTAGCCTTTTTGATCACCGGATAGCGCATGGCCGGGCGAATCTTCGCTCCCTTGGCTCGTCCCGGCGATTTTCCGCGCGGTTGGGGCGCGGGAGCGGGAGTTCCCAAGGTGGCAAGAATTGGGGCCAGCGCTCGCCGAACCTGTTGAGGTGTGACGGGACGCCGCGCACCTTCCCAGGGCTGCCGCTTGGCTTCGAGCAGGAGGCGGGCCAGCACCAGCAGGTTGTGCCCAATCGCCAAGATCTGCGTCCAGCGCTCAAACTGCTCCGGGGTGAGCAGGCGCGGCTCGTCCCACAACAACTCCTGCTTCTGAAAGCGATAGGTATGTTCCATGCCAAAGCGGCGTTGGTAAAGCGGATGGACCTCGTCAAACGGGGTCGGTTCCTCGTCGATCCACACGAACCAACTGACGCGCGGATCCTGCTTCTTGTCACTGGCTCCAAAGCGCGTCACGTGGATCACGGTCAGGTCGACTTCCCGCGCCTTGCTCACGTGCAAGTGCTCCCAGGCGTCGACCTCGATGCGATGCCCGCTCTCCTCTTCCCCTTGCCAGTGCGCCGAAGGCTCTACATGCGTGCTGGGATCGTGGTAGGCAAACCGCTCGCCGTCTTTACGTGGCGCCCCGCGTTTGCCGGTGGGCGGTGGGGCCGGACGAGAGAAGACCCGCCGACTCGTGCTGCGCAGCGGTCCCTATGGCGATGGATTTGGCACGAAAAAGGATGGCCTGAGCCTCGCATTGCTGGAGGCTCTCCCCCACGGAGTTGATCTTGGTCCGCTCCAGCCGCGTATCCCTGAGGTGTTGCGTACGACCTCCGGTAAAATAGAGCTGGCGCCACCGGCAATAGTGGCTGATGTGGCGCGATTGCAAGACTCTTCAGGTAGGATGGATGGGAAAGCGAATGGGAAGATGCTGCTCATTGGACGGCGCGACCTGCGTTCTAATAACTCCTGGATGCACAATCTCCATGTCCTCACCAAAGGCAAAGAACGCTGTACACTCCTCGTGCATCCTGGAGATGCCGCTCGTCTTGCGCTGGTTGATGGTGAAATGGCCTGCGTCACTTCGCGTGCCGGCGCGGTTGAGATTCCGGTTGAGGTGACGGACGCGATTATGCCCGGTGTGGTCAGTATCCCGCACGGCTGGGGACATAACCTGCCTGGCACGCGGATGCGCGTCGCAAGTGAGCACGCGGGCGTGAATACGAACATTTTGACCGTTGAAGAGGATGTCGATCCGCTGACGGGCAACGCGATATTGAATGGGGTTGCTGTGACGGTTGAGAAGGCACGATCTTCATGAAAAATAATGCGGACTTATTCGATCACGTCCAGTCGCGCATTCGCAAGCCAGATCTGCCCTTTGCCATGCAGGACCAGTCCAAAGCGAATGAAGAGAGCATCTTGAGCAACGGGAATGGTTGCTTCATATCTCATCCAATCATGGGTTCCCTGCACCACGTTTTGAGATCTCAATCTCTCATCACGTCCGTTCGTGCGAATGTAGAGGCCGGCTTGCTGTTCAACCTGTTCGACTTTGACCTCACCTGAGAAACGAAGCTGTTTCCCGCGATAGTCGTCCGCTTTGATGGTTTGCCTCAGCGTTGCCACCACTGAAGGGGAGGCTTGAGTTGATCGAAGGAAGGCACTTGATCTCCCTTGAAGATCCGCTGTCACGACGCCACTCTTATGCGTCGTTCGAGGGCCTATCGTCTTCCAGTGGCGAAGATGCTGCTCAAAACGCATGTTTGCAGGTTGCTTCAGCCAGAGTTCTCGCTCAACTTTACTTCGAAGAGGTCGCGTGAGGCGACGCCTGAAACGTGTCAGCTCACTGAGAGGGGGAATAATCCACTGATGATTGATGCGTTGCCATACACTGTTCATAGTTAGGTGTCCTTTCCGAAGCACTAGGGGAAACCGTTTCAACAGAGACTTGCAGTTCAGAGGCGTGTTGCAGCTCAGAGAGATGCTGTGCTAACATCTGGGTAACCACGTCGCTAAACAACCGACACAGATTCTTCGCTGCGGCTCAGAATGACAGACATTACACCATGTCATTCTGAGCGAAGCGAA
>WNGE01001954.1_pt1 | contig 25647 bp, 19 predicted proteins | sample 5400651 | NCBI WGS metagenome assembly WNGE01 (sample SAMN13153370, study PRJNA577476) | soil metagenome | isolation source: 60 cm soil or saprolite under grassland replicate 2 | place: USA:California | collected 2016-06-15 | reverse complement strand
GGGTCGGCGGGAGAAACTTCGCCCGCGCTACGCCCCCCGCCCGATACCAGAATTCAGTCCGAGTTGAGAGGCCAGTCCGAGTTGAGAGGCCAGCCCGAGTTGAGAGGGAGGTAGAGTACGCCATGCATGCTCTGACACGAATCGTTACGGCGGCCGCTGCCGCAGCGCCTCTGCTGTGGATCTCGGTCGCATTCTCCCAGGCCCCACCCGCTCCTCTGGATCCGACGATACCGAGCCCGCGCAGCCTCGATTGCTACGAGCGCCTGCCCACGGACACGGTGAACCTGGCCCTGAGGGAAGCGGCGACGCAGAATACGCTCCGGCTGCTCGCGCAGAGCTACAAGGTCAACATGGTGGTGACGGACGACGTCAAGGGCACGGTCACCCTCGACTTCTTCCGGGCGCCGGTGCGTGACGTCTTCCTGGCCATCCTCGAGTCCAGCGGCCTCGTCTGCATCCGGCAGGGCGATCTCTTGCGCGTGAGCACCGCGGCGCGCCTCGTCCAGGACGAGCGGAGCCGGAACGACGCCCTCATCGTTCGGGCGGGACGCGATGCCGATCTGACCAAGCGGATCAACGACCTGCAGAAGCAGGCCGCCGACAGCTCCATCCAGCTCGCCGCCTCCGAGGTGACGCGAAAGAACGCGGAGCTGATCGCGAGGCGCGGCGAGATCAAGCAGGAAATCATCCGGCTCCGTTATGCGGACCCCGGCCTTATCAGCAAGGCGGTCGCGGCCATGGTCGGCATCGGACCGAACGCGACGTTCACGGCGTGCCGGGTGAAGAAGCCTGACGACGCCACCAAGCTCGTGCCCGAGGCCCTCGACCCGACCGGGGGCGGTGGGGCGAGCGCCCAGAGCGAGCAGGAAAGGACCGCCGCCAATCTCGCGCGCGCCGCCTCCGGCGCCTACGGTCTCCAGTCCGTCCAGGGGGCTCCCGGCACGATCGTGGGGCCGCCGGGCGGCCTCGGCGCTCTCCCGCCCTTCTCTGCGCTCTTCGGGCCTCAGCCCGTGGCCCCGGTGCCGGGCACGGAGCCCGCGCCCGGAGCGGGTGGGCTGGCCGGCCTCACTCCCGGCGGATCGTTCAATATCTCGACGGCCGAGACGTCCCCCACGATCCGTACCGACTGCGAGACGAACAGCATCGTCCTCCGGCTCTACGACGAGCAGATGCGACGGGCCAAGGAGGCCATCGATCAGCACCTCGACCTGCTGCCGCCGCAGGTGAAGATCGAATCGAGGCTCGAGCTTCTCGACCGCACCGAGCTCTTCGCGCTGGGCGTCCAGTGGGGCGGCGGTGGCCTGCTCAGCGTCAACAGCCGAACGGCTATCGTCGGCCGCGGCTTTACCTCCGGCCAGAACAATACTGCGGGCATCGCTCCGGCGAACTTCTCGTCACCGAATCCTAACCTGCCCCTGACCAACGTCATCCCGGTCAGCGGCACCACGGGCCTCGCCACGGGTGGCAATCTCGTCAATCTTCCCATCGGGAGCCTGCTCGACGGCGCGGCCGCCTCGGGTGGTGGTGGCTTCGCCTTCGGCATCGTCGGTACCAACATGGATCTGAACCTGGCCCTGGAGGCGCTGCGGATCCAGAATCGGTCCCAGTCGCTCGCGCGTCCCGAAGTGGTGGTGAGCGAGAATCAGAAGGCCTACGTCTCTCTCGGTGAGGAGATTCCGTACTCGACCATCAGCGCCGCGGGGACGCAGGTCCAGTTCAAGAACGCGACCCTGAAGCTCGAAGTGATTCCGGCCGTTGTCTGCAGGGTCGACGCGCAGTCCCCGGCGAGCCAGGTGACGAGAACGGGGGGCACCCATCGTCTGCGCATGACGGTGCTCGTGCAGAACGACACGCGCGGCCTGCCCGTAGACCTGGGACCCAACGGGGCTCCGCCTGCCATCAACACGCAGAAGACGCAGACCGAAGCCATGATGCTCGAGGGCCAGCGCCTCGTCATCGGCGGCATCACCCAGATCAGTACTCGGGACCAGCTTCGCAAGGTGCCCGTCTTCGGGGATATCCCGGTGCTCGGCTGGCTCTTCAAGCAGAAAGGCCAAGACGACCGGAAGCGCGAGCTCGTGGTCTTCCTGACGCCCAGTGTGATCGGGGGCCAGGCGCCCACCGCGACGCCGGTCTGCCCCTCGCCCGTGGCGCTCAAGGACAAGTCCAACTGAGGCCCCCCCCCGTGATGCTACCCGTGATGCTACGCATGATGCGACCGCCTGAAAACGATCGGAGGTAGCCCTCGATGTACGAGGCGTACTACAACCTCGAGGATCCACCGTTCGTCCTGACCCCCGACCCGCGCTTCCTGCTGCGGTCCAAGGGCCATCACGAGATCCTCGCCGCGCTGCTCTACGGCATCACGAGCCAGAAGGGTCTCATGGCCCTCGTGGGCGATGTCGGCACGGGCAAGACCACGCTCTGCCGCGCCCTTCTGCGTGATCTGCCCGACAACGTGCAGAGCGCGCTCCTCCTCAATCCGCATCTGTCGGATGTCGATCTCATCGCCACCCTTCTCGACGATCTCAGCGTGGAGCGGCGCGGGAGCACGAAGGGCGAGCTCATGGCCACGCTCTCCCAGCATCTGCTCGCCACGGGCAGCGAGGGCAAGACCGTGCTCGTCATCGTGGACGAGGCGCAGCAGATGAGCGTGGAGTGCCTCGAGCAGGTCCGCATCCTCTCGAACCTCGAGACGCCTACCCGCAAGCTTCTCCAGATCCTCCTCGTGGGGCAGCCGGAGCTCGAGGAGAAGCTGCGGCTCAACGAGCTGCGCCAGCTCGACCAGCGCATCGGCATCCGATGCTATCTCAAGCCGTTGCCGCGCAAGGAGACCTATCGCTACGTCGAGCACCGCATGCGCGTGGCCGGCCTGCCCGGCGCCCTGCCGTTCACCCGCGGCGCCCTCGCGCAAATCTACAAGTTCAGCCAGGGCATTCCCCGCGTGATCAATCTCGTCTGCGACCGGGCCCTCATGGCGGGCTACAGCAATCGCGTGCGCGAGATCACCCCGAGCCTCGTGGCGAGCGCGGCCCGGAATCTCGAGGGCGGCCGTCACGGACGACATCGCTACACCCGTGTCTGGACGGGAGGGCGCGGTATCCGGCGCGCGGCCCTCGTCGCGGAACTGGCCATCGCCCTGCTGGCGGTGGGCGGCGGCGCCGCGGGCTACTGGGGACTCTGGCGCGTGGACGCACTTCGCGCCGCGGTGCGCAGCACGTCACTCCAGCCGGCGGGGCCGATCGTGGCCACCGCGTCTGCTCCGCCCGCGCCCGCTCCATCGGTGTCGGCGGCCGCCCTTGCTCCCATCGTGCCGACGGCGAGCAGGACCACGGACCCTACGTCCGCTCCTGCCTCAGTGTCCGCTGCCGCCTCGACCGCCCCTCGCATCGAAGGCTCTACGGCGCTCGACGCCCAGCGCCAGCTCATGACGCAGCTTCTGGCTATCTGGGGCGTGCCGGATGCCTCATGGGACAAGGTTGTGCCGCCGTGGCCGGTGAATGCCGATGGCAGCCTCGACATCGTGGGGGTCGCCGCCCGCTACCAGCTGGTGGCCACCTATGTGCCCGCGATGACTCTCTCTGACCTCCGCTCTATCGGCCTTCCCGCGCTGCTCGAGCTGGCCGACGCGCCGGCGGGTCGGCCACATCTCCTCCGCTGGATCGGTCGAGAGACGGCCACCCTCGTCTCTCCTTCGGGTGAAGAAGCCCGGTTCGCGCTGGACTCGCTCGATCCGGCCTGGACCCGCGCGGCCTGGATCGTATGGCGGAACGTGGATCGGCTCCCCGTCGATCCGCGGCCGGACATGACGCCTGCCGTGCTCTCCACGATCGCCCTCCGCCTCGAGAAGCTCGGCTACCTGAGCGCGCCGACCCCGTCGAGCTACGACGGCCGCTTCCAGCAGGCGGTGCGCCGCTTCCAGCGGGCGGTGGGGGGACTCCACGAGGACGGGGTCATCGGGCCCCGAACCGTGATGGCGCTCTCGCGAGTCGCCGGGGGCCGTTCGAGTCCCAGCATTGTCGAAAGCGGTGTCCAGTGAGCCGGCTGGCCGATATCCTCACTCGGATGGACGAAAAGAGGGCTCCTCGGCCTGGTTTGGGGGGCATCCCTCGCCTCGGGGAGAGGGCCAAGCCACGTCGTCCATGGCGTATTCTGCGAAGTTTGGTTATTGTGGGGGGCATGGGTGCTCTCGCGCTCACCCTGTGGCTCCGCCCGCACCCTGCGGTCCTCTCTGCCCCCAAGCCATCTGTTCTCGTTGCCGTATCCGCGCCGGCAAGCGTCTCCGCGGCTGGGACCATATCGGCAGGCGAGCGTGCGGCCATGCTGATCCAGAATGGTCTGGCGGCGGCCCGAAACGGAGACATCGAAGCGGCGGTCGCGGCCTTCCGCCGGGCCGCCGACCTCGATCCCGCCAGCGCCGAGGCGTGGACGAATCTCGGCGTGGTGCTGATCCGCTCGGGAGACGAGGCACGCGGTGTGGAGGCGCTTCAGCGGGCCCTGCGCGCGATGCCCGGATTTCCGGAGGCTCACCGCAACCTCGCGGTCGCCCTCGACCGTCAGGGCCGCAGCAGCGAGGCCGCGCGTCACTACCGGGCGTTCCTCGAGAGGAGCGCGGGCGACAATCCCGATCGCGCGTCTATCGTGGCGCGGCTCGAGGAGATGGGCGCGGGGTGGGTCGCGGAATGAGCATATCGCAGGACCGCTGGGCGTGGCTGCCCCTGGGCCAGATGCTCGTCAATGAAAAGGTGCTGACCGCCGACCAGCTCAACGAGGCCCTCGACCGCCAGCGCAAGACCCGCGAGCGCCTCGGGCAGATCCTCATCGACATGAAGCTCATCGACGAGGACATACTCCTCAAATACCTCGGCGCGCAGTTCCGCAAGGAACCGATCACCCGACAGGATCTCGACGCCCTCGACCCCGACGTGGTCAAGCTCGTGCCGGAGGAGGTCGCCCGCCAGTACGGCGTCATCGCGGCGCTGCGATCGGGACGAAGGCTGATCGTGGCCACCGCCGACCCTCTGAACGTCATGGCCATGGACGATCTGCGACGGGCCACCGGGCTCGACGTCGACTTCCGCATCGGCCCCGCGAGCGCCATCCAGGACGCCATCGAGAAGACCTACCGCAGGGCGACCACGGGACCGCCCACGGGCGAAGGGCTCGACGACGCGCTCAAGATGGACCTCGGGCTGTCCGTGGGCCCCGCCGCGTCTCAGCCGGAGAGCACCGTCGACATCCGCCAGCTCCAGAGCCAGGCCGACGATCCGCCCGTGGTGCGCGTGGTCAACTATGTCCTCGGCCGCGCCGCCCTCGACGGCGCCTCGGATATCCATGTGGAGCCGCACGACGACCGCACGCGTGTCCGCTACCGCATCGACGGCCTCCTCTTCGATCTCCTGGAGATCCCGCGGCAGCTCCATCTGGCCGTGGTCTCCCGGATCAAGATCATCTCGCGCCTCGACATTGCGGAGCGCCGGTTGCCCCAGGACGGGAGCTTTTCTTCGCGCGTCCACGGCATGGAGTTCGACTTCCGCGTGTCGACCCTCCCCACCATCTATGGGGAGAAGGTCGTGTTGCGGCTTCTCGAGAAGGCGGCGGTGGTCGAACGCTACAGTATCGAAAACCTGGGCTTCGAGAAGGAGCAGCTCGAGATCTTCCTGAAAGGTATCCGGCGGGCTTGGGGCATGGTGCTCATGACGGGGCCGACGGGAAGCGGGAAGTCCACCACGCTCCACACCGCGCTCAAGTTCATCAAGTCGCCCCGCAAGAACGTGATCACCGTCGAAGACCCGGTGGAGTACCGGCAGCCCGGTATCCAGCAGGTGCAGGTCAAGGCCGAGATCGGCTTGGACTTCGCACGCTCCCTGCGGTCCATTCTCCGCCAGGATCCGGACATCATCATGGTCGGCGAGATCCGCGACCAGGAGACGGCGGAGATCGCCGTGAAGGCGGCCCTCACCGGGCATCTCGTGCTGTCGACGCTGCACACCAACGACGCCGTCTCCACCCTCGTCCGTCTCATCAATATCGGCGTCGAGCCCTTCCTCGTCGCCTCCGCGGTGAACGTGGCGGCCGCTCAGCGGCTCGTGCGGAAGATTTGCAAGGACTGCAAGGAATCCTATCGGCCGACGCCCGACGAGCTGGCCCTCTTCGCCCCCGACCCGGGGCCGGAGCTCTTATACCGCGGGCGCGGCTGCCGGACCTGTCGCAACGTGGGCTATGCCGGGCGCATGGCGCTCTACGAGGTCTTCGCCGTGGACTCCGAGGTGCGTCGCATGCTCATCGATGGCGCCGACGGCGACAAGATCCAGCGCTACGCGGTGGAGTCCGGCATGCTCACCCTCCGGCAGAGCGGCTTCCGCCAGGCCGCGCGCGGCCTGACCACCCTCGAGGAAGTTCTCGCCGTGGCCACGGACGTCGAATAGCCATGCCGGTCTATCAGTACGAAGTGGCGGATCGCCGGGGCTCCGTGAGCCGGGGCACCGCCGAAGCGTCCGAGCAGGCGGAGCTGATCACGCGGTTCAGAGAACGGGGACAAGTCGTCCTGTCGCTGAGCCCCACCCCCGGCGGCTCCGGGGGGCGGAGCGCGGATCTCAGCCCCATCATGGCCGGGTTCCGTGAGTCCTACAAGCGCATGTCCAGCGGAGTCAACCTCGGTACGGTGCTGCTCTTCACCGGACAGCTGGCGGCCATGCTGGGCGGAGGCCTGCACCTCGTCCGCATTCTCACCGCGCTCGCCGCCGAGTCGACCCACAAGGTCTTCAGCAAGATCCTGGAGAGGGTTCGCGACGATATCACCGCCGGCTCGACCTTTGCCGATTCGCTCGCCCAGCATCCGCACGTCTTCAGCCAGCTCTACATCTCGATCGTGCGGGCGGGGGAGGTGTCGGGCTCCCTTCCCCTCGTCCTCGACACCCTGACCATCTATCTCGAGAAGACGGACGCCATCCGGCGCAAGGTCAAAGGCGCCATCGCGTATCCCGCGGTCATTCTCACCGTGGCCATCCTCGTCGTGATGTTCATGATCATCAAGATCGTGCCCATCTTCGAGAGCGTCTATACCAAGGCCAATGCCCAGCTGCCGTTGCCCACCCGGGTGCTCATGCTGATCAGCAGCACCATCCGGAGCTATCTGCTCCTCGTGATCCTCGCCGTCCTCCTCCTCGGGGTGCTCTTCTACGCGGTGTCCCAGACGAGGGGCGGGCGCCGTGTCCTCGACACGCTCAAGCTCAGAATGCCGCTCTTCGGCTCCCTGATCCGGAAGTCCATCATGGCCCGCACGTGCCGTACCCTGTCCGTGCTCCTCAATGCCGGCATCCCCCTCATCGAAGCCATGGAGACCGTCTCGAAGGTCTCCGGCAACTCGGTGATCGAGTCCGCCATGGCGGATGCGACTCAGCGCATGCGGGACGGCGGGACCATTGCGGAGACCCTCCGCGCGACCGGCCATTTTCCAGGGATGATCACCCAGCTCGTGGCCACGGGCGAAGAGAGCGGCACGCTGCCGACCATGCTGGCCAGGGCCGCCACCTACTACGAGCAGCAGGTCGATCAGGCGGTGGCGACCCTGTCCTCACTCATCGAGCCCATCATGATCGTGGTGATGGGCGCCATCGCCGGTAGCGTGATCTTCGCCCTCTACCTGCCCATCTTCAGCATCGGGCACGCGATGAGGGGCGGCCTCCGGTAGGGGGACGCCAACAGACATGACACGTCCCGGATACAGTTCGCCCTACCGACTTTCGCTCCGCCTCTACATCGTGTTTTCCCTTCTCATGGCCGTCTCGGCCGCCCTCAGCGGGCTCTTCCTGCTTTATCTGGCCCGTCCGTTCGTCAGCGTGCTCTCGAGTACGCAGACGCGAGAGCTCACCGTGCTCCTCTTCACCGGCTCCGCCGTCGCGGGGGCGCTCGCCGCCGTGGGGGGCCTCATCGTGGGTCTCAAGTTCGCCGGGCGCATCCAGGGCATTGTCGAAAAAGCCGATGCGCTGGCCCACCTCGACGGAGCCACCCCTCGGCCTCCCGTGACCACCGTGCGTGACGAGCTGGGGGCGCTCGACGCCGCGGTAGGGCGGCTCACGCTGTCCATGGACCGCTTCATCCGCGACAGCGACATCCTCGCACGGCTGCCCGAGGGCATGCTTCTCGTCGACCCCGCGGGCGCCCTCGTCTCGTTCAACGCGACCGCCGAGACGCTCCTGGATCTCCCCCTCGAGCGTTTTCGGGGCGAGGCCATCCTCTCCGACGCGGGCGCTTTCCCGCTCTCGAGCGGCAATGCGCCGCTCGCCCGACTGCTCGAGGACGAGGCGGCCGGGATCGCGCCGGTGCGCGATCACGAGGTGGCGGTCGTGACGGCCAAGGGGCAAGCCCTGCTCTTCGAGATCACCGCCCAGCGCCGGGACTGGGGACGGGCCGCCGCCGCCCAAGTCCTCGTCTTCCGTGACGCCTCGGAGAAGCGGCGCATTCGCGAGGAGATCCGGCGCGCCGATCAGCTCGCCTTCCTGGGGGGCATGGCCGCGCGCATCGCGCATGAGATCCGCACGCCGCTTGCCGCCATCCGCGGGCTCCTCGAGCTGCTCCAGGCCGATCTCCCGGCGGGCGATCAGCGGCGCCAGTACATCGATCGGGTGCTCGTGGGCGTGGATCGACAAAACCGGCTCGTGGAAAACCTGCTCACTCTCTCTCAGCCCGAGCCCGAGATGTGGCAGGCGGTGGCCCTGCCGGAAGCGCTCGACGAGCTGGTGGCCACGCGTCCGCGCGATGGGCGTCTCAACGTCGAGCCCTGCGACGCCGATGCCGTGCCACCGGTGTGGGGCGATCCATTCCGGCTCGCCGAAGTGTTCACCAACCTGATCGACAATGCGCTGGAAGCCGTGCCGGCGGACGGCACGGTCCGCGTTCGTGTGGAGTCCAATGGAGCCGAGCACGTTCGCGTCGTGGTCGAGAACTCCGGCGCGGGCATTCCCTGCGAGCTCCAGGAGCGCATCTTCCACCCGTTTTTCACCACCAAACCGCGGGGCACAGGACTGGGGCTCCCCATCGCGAGGCAAATCATCGAGGCTCATCACGGCCGGCTGCACGTCGAAAGCGACGGTGTTTCGGAGACGGCCTTTGTCGTGGAGCTTCCCACCACCGCCCCCGTCTTGGCCGTGGGAGCGCGTCCATGAGCGAGCGCATCCTCATCACGGAAGACGACGAAGACCTCGCCTTCGTCATCCGCGAGGCGCTGACGCGGCAGGGCTACGAGGCGGAGGTGGCGCCCACCGCCGGCGCGCTCCTCGACAAGCTCAAGGCCGGATCGTATGATCTGATCCTGCTCGACGTGCGCCTGCCGGACATGGACGGTCTCGACGCCATCCCGCGCTGCCGGGACCTCGCTCCGGAGACGCCCATCATCGTGATGACGGCGCACGGCACGCGGCAGATCGCCATGAACGCCATCACGCGCGGCGCTTACGACTTCTTCACCAAGCCCCTCAAGATGCCCGAGTTCCAGGTGGTGGTGGCGCGCGCCCTCGATCGCCGGCGGCTCCAGCAACAGGTCAAGGTTCTGCGAGAAGGACAGGTCGCGGGCGGCTTCGAGGAGCTCATCGGCAAGAGCGAGAGCCTCAAGCGCGTGACGGACATGGCCAATCGCGCCGCCCCCACCGACCTGACCGTGCTCATCCACGGCGAGAGTGGCACGGGCAAGGAGCTCATGGCCCGAGCCATCCACCGGTTGAGCGTCCGGAAGGATGGCCCGTTCATTCCCGTCAACTGTGCCGCGATTCCCGAGGGGCTGCTGGAATCCGAGCTCTTCGGCCACGAGCGCGGGGCCTTCACGGGGGCGATTCGCGCTCGCCCCGGGCGCTTCGAGCTGGCGCGTGAGGGCACGCTCTTCCTCGACGAGATCGGCGACATGCCCGTGGCCATGCAGGCCAAGATCCTCCGCGTGTTGCAGGAGCGGCAGTTCGAGCGGGTGGGCGGCACGCGTTCGATCGGGGCCGACGTGCGCGTGATCGCCGCCACCCACCAGGACCTCGAATCCCTGGCCGGGGAGGGGCGCTTCCGCTCCGATCTCTTTTACCGTCTGCAGGGGGTGCGGCTGGTCATGCCGCCGCTGCGCGAGCGCATCGACGACCTGCCTCTGCTCGTGACGCATCTCCTCGAGCGGGCGGCGCAGCGACTGTGGCGCCAGCCGGCCACCGTGTCCACGGAAGCGCTGCGCTGCCTGTGGACCTACCCGTGGCCCGGCAATATTCGCGAGCTCCAGCACGTGCTCGAGGGTGCCATGGTGCTCTCGGACGGCGTCATCCTGCCCGAGCATCTGCCCCCCGCCGTCCAGCGCGGGGCCAAGACTCCCGCGACGGGGGACCCCACCGCGCCGGTGGTGACGGGCTCCCTCGACGAGGCGCTCGAGGAATGGGAGCGGCGGGCCATTCTCGACGCGCTTCAGAAGGCCCATGGCGTCCAGGCGCGCGCGGCCAAGATACTCGGCATCACCGAGCGCAGCCTCTGGTATCGGGTCAAGAAGCTCAAGATCCAGGTTCGCATGACCGGGGACAATCCGGACCTTCCATGAGCTCGCTCGCGGAGGCGGCGGCCGAGCTCATCGCGCGGGTCACCCGCCTGGAGGGGCCGGTGGTGGCGGTACTCGCTCGTCTCCTCGTGGTCTCGATGGCGCTGACCGCGGGCTTTCTCACCTACCGCGCCCTCGGGCGCGTGATCGAGAGGCTGCTCCGCCGCGCCGAGGGCGCATCCGATGATCCGGGACGCGCCCAGCGCGCCCAGACCCTCGCCCCGCTCTTGAAGAATGTCGCCCTCTACGCGCTGTCCTTCACGGTGGCCGTGGTGATCCTGCAGGAGATGGGGGTGGACATGCGCGCCATCCTCGTCTCGGCGGGCGTGCTGGGCCTGGCCATCGGCTTCGGCGCCCAAGCCCTCATCAAGGACGTGATCGCGGGGTTCTTCATCCTCTTCGAGGGCCTCGTGCGGGTGGGCGACGTCATCGAGGTGGGCGGACATACGGGCACCGTCGAGACCATCGGCCTTCGCGTCACCACCATGCGCGTGCCCAACGGCGCTCTGCGCGTGGTTCCCAACGGCGAGCTGACGCAGTTCGCGAACTACAACCGCGGCTGGGCCCGCGCCATGGTGGACGTGGGGGTGACCTACGACACGGACGTGCGGCGCGCCCTGGACGCGCTCGAGCGGGCGGGACGCGAGTGGTCGGCGGAGGCCGGCCTCGCCCTCGAGCCTCCCCGGGCCCAAGGCATCATCCGCTTCGGCGAGTCGGAGGTGGGACTCCGCCTCGTGGTGAAAGTGGCGCCGGGGGCGCGCAACGATGCCGAGAACGAGCTGCGCCGGCGCATCAAGGAGGCCTTCGATCGCGAAGGGCTCGAGCTGGCCGCGCCGCAGCGGGCCATTTACCTCAAACCACAGGTGGTGCGGACATGACTGTCGTGCGCAAGGCCGTCTTCCCGGCCGCGGGGCTGGGCACCCGCTTCCTGCCCGCCACCAAGGCTCAGCCCAAGGAGATGCTGCCCCTCGTCGACAAGCCCACCATCCAGTACGTGGTGGAGGAAGCCGTCGCCTCGGGCCTCGACGAGATCATCCTCGTCACGGGCCGCAACAAGCGCGCGATTGAGGATCATTTCGATGCCGCCTTCGAGCTCGAATACTACCTGCAGGATCGCGGCAAGACGGAGGAGCTGGCCCAGATCAGGACCATCTCCGAGCTTGCCACGGTGTCCTACGTCCGCCAGAAGGAGCCGCTGGGGCTCGGCCACGCCATTCTCTGCGCGCGGCCGCTCGTGGGCGACGAGCCCTTCGGTGTCTTCCTCGGCGACGACATCATCGTGTCGCGCGTGCCGTGCATGCGGCAGCTCCTCGACGTCTTCGAGCGTCACGACGGCCCCGTGCTCGCCGTCATGCGCATCCCCAAGGAAGAGATTGGCCGCTACGGCGTCATCCGGCCGCGCGGGCTCGGAGGGAATGTTTTCGAAGTGCTGGACCTCGTCGAGAAGCCCGATCCCAAGGACGCGCCGTCCGACCTCGCTATCATCGGCCGCTACATCCTCACCCCGGATCTCTTTCCGATCCTCGCCGAGACGCTGCCCGACTCCCGCGGGGAGATCCAGCTCACCAACGGCCTCCGCACGCTTCGCGGCCGCCGGCCGATCTATGCCGTCGAGTTCGAGGGACGCCGGCACGACACCGGAGAAAAGCTCGGCTTCCTCAAGGCCACGGTGGAGATCGCGCTCGGGCGGCCGGATCTCGCCGATGCCTTCCGCGGATACCTGAAAAGTCTCGATCTCTAGGCAGAACGTCTTGTGGGGCGGCAACTTGCGCCCCATTCCGAGTGCCCCGGCGATTGACTTCCCCTGGTGATTCTGGGACAATCCGCCCACTTGAGAGCCCGTGGTCACGGCTCTCCACCAGCATGGCGAATCAGCCAAAGCGCATCTTCCATACGGCATCCGAACCCGAGATCAAAGCGGGTCAGGTATCGGATGTCTACTTCCAGCGAACCATCCAGATTCTGAAGGCCAAGGGCCTCACCAAGCGCGTCAAGGCGGAGATCCGGCTCAAGAGCTTCCCGCAGGCGGATTGGAGCTTCGGAATCCTCGCGGGCATCGAGGAGGCGGCGGGGCTCCTCGAGGGGCTTCCCGTGAACGTGTGGGCCATGGACGAGGGCACGGTCTTCGGCCCGCACGAGCCGGTGCTCGTCATCGAGGGCACCTACATCGAGTGGGCCGAGTACGAGACGGCGCTCCTGGGTTTGCTCTGCCAAGCCTCCGGTATCGCCACCAAAGCCGCCCGTTGCAAGCGGGCCGCCGGGGAGCGCGCGGTCATTTCCTTCGGAGCGAGACGGATGCATCCGGCCCTCGCCCCTATGATCGAGCGCAACGCCTTCGTGGGCGGCTGCGACGGCGTGGCGGTGACCAAGGCCGCCGAGCTGATCGACGCCGATCCCACGGGCACCATCCCCCACGCCCTCGTGTTGATGTTCGGGGACACGGTGGAAGCCCTCCAGGCCTTCCACGAGGTGATCGATCCCAAGGTGAGGCGTGTGGCCCTCATCGACACCCTCCAGGACGAGAAGTTCGAAGCGATCCGCGTGGCCCAGGCCCTCGGCAAGGATCTCTACGCGGTGCGGCTCGATACGCCGTCGTCGCGTCGCGGCGACTTCTTCCGCATCCTCGAAGAGGTGCGCTGGGAGCTCGACATCCGCGGCTTCGAGCACGTCAAGATCTTTGCCTCCGGCGGTATCGACGAGTACGAGATTCTCAAGCTCAATTCGCTCGTGGACGGCTACGGCGTGGGCACGTCCATCGCCAACGCGCCCGTGCTCTCCTTCGCGCTCGACATCATGGAGATCGAGGGCAAGCCCATGGCCAAGCGCGGCAAGCGTTCCGGAGCGAAGCAGGTGTGGAGGCTCCCCGGCACCCTCGGGAACGTCGTGCTCGCGGCGGGCAAGCCCGCGCCCGTGGACGCCCAGGGCCGCCCCGCGGAAGCGCTGCTGAAGCCCTTGATCAAGGGCGGGAAGATCATCCGTGACCTCCCCCCGCCGCGGACGCTGCGCGACTACGTCATCGAGCAAATGGCGCGCATCGAGCTGGCTCCCGCACGCGAGCGCGGGCTCCGCGGCGACTACTAGGTCATGGGATGGGCGTGCTCGACGAGATCGTCGCGAACAAGCGGGAAGAACTCCAGCGGCTCCGAGGGGACACGCCACAGGCGCAGCTAGAGTCGGCGTGCCGGGGGCTCGCCCCCGCCCTTCCGTTCGAGGCCGCGCTGCGGCCGTCCGGACCGGCCCGCGTCCGGCTCATCGCCGAGGTCAAGAAGGCTTCTCCTTCCCGGGGCACCCTCACCGCCGCCCTCGATCCCGTCGCGCAGGCCCGCCTCTATGCCCGTGCGGGGGCGGCGGCCATCTCCGTTCTCACGGACCAGAAGTACTTTCGCGGCGCCCTCGAGGATCTGATCGCCGTGCGCGCGGCCGTGGATGTCCCGCTGCTCCGCAAGGAGTTCATCCTCGAGGAGTATCAGCTCTGGGAGTCGCGCGCGGCCGGCGCCGACGCCGTGCTCCTCATCGTGGCCGCCCTCGACGGCGGAGAGCTCCGCGATCTGCACGACGCGGCGAAGGGCATCGGGTTGGCCAGCCTCGTCGAGGTTCATACCGCGGCCGAGCTCGAGCGGGCGGTGGCCCTGGGCGCGGCGGTCATCGGCGTCAACAACCGGAATCTCCAGACGCTCGAGACGAGTCTCGAGCCGTCCCTCACTCTGCTCCCGCGTATCCCTCGCGCCCACACTGCGGTAAGCGAGAGCGGCATCTTCACCCGGACCGACGTCGAGTCGGTCGTCCGGGCGGGAGCCCGCGCCGTCCTCGTCGGCGAAGGACTGGTGCGCGCCCAGGACGTGCCCGCCAAAGTTCGGGAGCTGGCCCTCCTCGCATGATCAGGGTCAAGATCTGCGGCATCACGAGTATCGAGGACGCGCGCTGCGCCGTCGACGCAGGGGCGGACGCTCTCGGCTTCATCTTCGTGGAGAACACCCCGCGCTATGTGGAGCCTCGGGCCGCCGCCGCCATCGTCGCGGAGCTCCCGCCCTTCGTGACCGCGGTCGGCATCTTCTGGGATCATGCCCCCGCCCATGTGAAGGCGGTGGCCGCGGAGGCCCGGCTGGGCGCGCTACAGTTCCATGGTGAGGAAAAGCCGGAAGACCTCGCGGCCTACGATTTGCCGGTGATCAAGACCATCAAGCTGCCGCCCGCCTCGACCATCGAAGGCCTACCGGAATACCGGGTGAGTGAAGGATTCCAGGTACTGTTGTTCAGCAAGGTGGCCGCGGCGGTCCTCCTCGATACCTCGGTGCGGTGGAGTGAGGGCGAGGCCCGCGAGCCTCTCGAGTGGCGCCACGCCGCCCGCATCGTGGCCACCTACCGGGACCGGCCGCGGCCGAAGGTGATTCTCTCGGGCGGGCTCACCCCGGAGAACGTGGCCCAGGCGGTGACCATGGTGAAGCCGTATGCGGTGGACGTGAACTCCGGAGTCGAGGCGCGTCCCGGCACCAAGGATCCCGACAAGGTGCGGCGCTTCATGGCCGCCGCCCGGGCAACCTCGCCATGACGTCCCGGGCCCCCGCCCCCGCGAGCCTGCCCGACGCGTCGGGGCATTTCGGTCGCTTCGGGGGACGCTATGTTCCCGAGACGCTCATGGAGCCGCTCGTCGAGCTGGAGAAGGCATACGAGGCGGCCATGAAAGACGCGCGCTTCCGTGGGCGCCTGCGCGAGCTCCTGACGACCTACGCGGGCCGCCCCACGCCGCTCTACTTCGCCGAGCGGCTCACCGAGCATTGCGGAGGCGCCCGCATCTACCTGAAGCGCGAAGACCTCTGTCACACCGGCGCGCACAAGATCAACAATGTGCTGGGGCAGGCCCTCCTCGCGCAGCGCATGGGCAAGCACCGGATCATCGCGGAGACGGGTGCGGGTCAGCACGGCGTCGCCTCCGCGACCGCGGCCGCCCTCCTCGGCCTCGAGTGCCAGGTCTACATGGGGAGCGTGGACATCGCGCGGCAGGCCCTCAACGTGTTCCGGATGAAGCTGCTCGGCGCCACCGTCGTTCCCGTGGAGAGCGGCTCCAAAACGCTGAAGGACGCCGTCAACGAGGCGTTGCGCGACTGGGTCACCAACGTGCGGTCGACCTACTATCTCCTGGGCTCCGCCTTGGGCCCGCATCCCTATCCCATGATGGTCCGCGATTTCCACCGCGTCATCGGGGACGAGGCGCGGGCGCAGATGCGAAAGCTCGCAGGTAGGCTGCCCGACGTCATCGTGGCCTGTGTGGGTGGCGGATCCAACGCCATCGGACTCTTCTGGCCATTCATCAAGGATCGCCGGGTGCGCATCGTGGGCGTCGAGCCGGGCGGACACGGCGTTTCCACGGGTCGCCATGGGGCGTCCCTCGGAGCGGGGGCGGTCGGGGTGCTCCACGGCAGCATGAGCTACGTGCTCCAGAACGACGACGGGCAGATCGCCGAGGCGCATTCGATCTCCGCGGGGCTCGACTATCCGGGTTCCGGACCCGAGCACGCGTACTACAAGGAGCGGGGGCGGTTCGAATACGAGTCGGTGACGGACGCGGAAGCGCTCGCCGCCTTCCAGGCCCTGACCAAGCTCGAAGGCATCATGCCCGCGCTCGAGTCCGCCCACGCCGTGGCATGGGTGCTGCGCAACGCGCCGGCCATGCCGAAGAGCCGGAGCGTCGTGGTGGGCTTGTCCGGGCGGGGAGACAAGGACGTGCACACGGTCGAGACCGCCTTGGCATCCGGAAACGGCCATGGCAGCCCGGCGGCATCCGTCGGGGTTGGAGGCCGGCCTTGACCGCCCCCGGACGCCTCGCCGCCGCGTTCGCGGCGCTTCGGCAGCGGGGCGAGCGCGCTCTCGTCCCGTACTTCACGGCGGGCGATCCCTCGCTCGCGGACACGGGCAAGCTCGTGCTCGAGGCGGGGCGGCGCGGCGCCGACATCGTCGAGCTGGGCGTGCCGTTCTCGGATCCGCTCGCCGACGGGCCCGTCATCCAGCGCGCGACGCAGCGGGCGCTCGCGGCCGGCGTGACCTTGCCCCGCGTGCTCGAGCTCGCGCGCGAGCTGCGCGCGGAGAGCGCGGTGCCCCTCGTCTTCCTCACCTACTACAACCCGCTCCTCGCCTTCGGACTCAAGGCCTTCTGTCTCACCGCGGTGGAATGCGGGGTGGACGGTGTCATCGTGGCGGACCTGCCGCCCGAGGAGTCTGGTCCGCTGCGCTCGCTCGCCGAGCCGGCGGGGCTCGACGTGATTCACCTGGTCGCCCCGACCTCCACACCCGATCGCATGCGCAAGATCGCGAAGGCGAGCAGCGGCTTCCTCTACATGGTGTCGCTCACCGGGGTCACGGGCGCCCGCTCCGAGCTGCCCGCGGAGCTGACCCAGCACCTGCGCACCCTTCGCGGGATCACCACCAAGCCCATCTGCGTCGGCTTCGGCATCGGTACGCCCGCCCAGGCCCAGGCGGTGGGCCAGGTCGCCGACGGCGTCATCGTCGGATCGGCCATCGTCCAGCTCGTCGAGAAGCATGCCGGCTCCTCGGAGCTCGTGACCCGGGTGGGCGATTTCATCGCCTCGCTCAAGGAGCCGCTCCGTCTCGCCCGGTCGGGGACGGTGGCCTAGCGCATGACCGCGTGGTTCTGGAAGGGCAAGGGAGAAGGGGAGGGGGAGGACCGGCCCAAGAAGGTCAATATCGCCGAAGGTCTCTGGGTCAAGTGCGACTCCTGCAAGGAAATCGTCTACCGCGCCGAGGTCGATCGGGCCGGGCGCGTCTGCCCGAAGTGCCGCTATCCCTTCCGGATCAGCGCGCGCGAGCGCATCGCCTCCATCGTGGACGAAGGCTCCTTCGAGGAGCGCGAGTCCGGGCTCACCTCCAAGGATCCCCTCGGCTTCAAGGACACCAAGCGATACACGGATCGCGTCAAGGCTGCGCGCAGCAAGACCGGCCTCGAGGAAGCGGTGCTCACCGGCGTGGGGCGCATCGGCGGCCATCCCGTGGCCCTCGCCGTCTTCGAATTCGCGTTCCTCGGCGGCAGTATGGCCTCGGTCGTCGGCGAGAAGATCACGCGGGCCATCGAGTTGGCCATCCAGAAGCGCATGCCGCTGCTCATCGTCTCCGCCTCGGGGGGAGCGCGCATGCAGGAGGGCATTCTCTCCCTCATGCAGATGGCGAAGACGGCCGCCGCTCTCAAGCGGCTGGCCGACGAGCGGCTGCCTTTCATCTCGCTTCTCACCGATCCGACCACGGGCGGCGTCACGGCGAGCTTCGCCATGCTGGGCGACCTGATTCTGGCCGAACCACGTGCCCTCATCGGCTTCGCGGGGCCGCGGGTCATCGCGGAGACCATCCGCCAGCCATTGCCCGAGGGGTTCCAGCGCTCGGAATTCCTCCTCGAGCACGGCCAGCTCGACATGGTCGTCGAGCGGCGCGAGCTCCGAGAGACACTTCGCCGCATCGTCGCCTTCTTCTCGGGTCGTCCCCAGCAGGCTCCATGACCTATCGCGAGGCCGTGGCCCGAATCACCGGGCTGCGGGGCGGGGAGATGGCCGGCATGCGTCCCGGCCTCGACCGCATCGAGGCGCTTCTCGCCGACATCGGCAGCCCAGAGCGCTCGATGACCCTCGCGCAGATCGCGGGCACCAACGGCAAGGGCTCGGCGGCCGCCATGCTCGCGGCGATTGTCCAGGCCTCGGGCCGCCGCGTGGGTCTCTACAGCTCGCCCCATCTCGTGGATCTCCGCGAGCGGATACAAGTGGACGGCCGGCCCATTCCCGAAGCCGATCTGGCCGACGGCGTGGAGGCCTTGGGCACCCTCATCGCCAGGCTCGATGCCACCATGTTCGAGGCGCTGACCGCCCTCGCCTTGGACCACTTCGCGCGCGAGGGGGTGGAGGTGGCGGTGCTCGAGGTGGGGCTGGGCGGGCGGCTCGACTCCACGACGGTGGGACGCCCCGCCGTCGAGGTGATCACGAGCATCGACTATGATCACCAGGCCTATCTCGGCACGACGCTCGAGGCCATTGCCGGAGAGAAGACGGCGATCATCCGGAGCGGCGTTGCGATCTCCGCCCGCCAGGAGCCTGCCGCCGACGCTGTCCTCACGCGCCGGGCCGCCGAGGCCGGCGTCCCCCTCCTCGTCGAAGGACGCGATCTCCGCGTGCGCGTGCGGCGCGCCTCGCTGGACGGCCAGTGGCTCGACCTCGAAGGTCCCGGATGGAGGATCGATGATGTCCGCTGCGCGCTCCTCGGCGTCTTCCAGCCGGCCAACGCGCTGCTGGCCGCGGCCGCCGCCCGCGTGCTCGGCGCCGACGATGGCGCAATTCGCCGAGGTCTCGGCATGACGCACTGGCCCGGCCGCTTCCAGCTGATCCGGCACTCTCCTGCGGTGATCGTGGACGGGGCGCACAATCCGGCGGGCGCCCGGGCCCTCGCCGCCTCCCTGAAGTCCTACTTTCCGAATCACCGGGTGACCTTTGTCATCGGTACGTCGGAGGACAAGGACAAGGCGGGCATCCTCGACGCCCTCCTCCCCTTGGCCAGGAGGGTCATCTTCGCTGCGGCCGACCATCCCCGATCAGCCTCGGCCGAGTCGCTGGCCGCCCTCGCCCGCAGCCTTTCCGTGGGGCAGGGCATCCCTGTGGGGACGGCCCCCTCTCCCGCGGAAGCCCTACGGATGGCCATTGCCGATCCCGAGACCACTACGGTTTGTATCGCGGGCTCGCTCTTTCTCGTAGGGGATATCCTCGCCCAAGCCACTGAAAATACAGATATTTTTAGCCGCGACGTCGCACCCGGCTGATACCATATGTCCCTGTGTCCCTGAAATCGGCGCTCTCTCTCTGTCTGCGCAGCCGCCTGATTCGCTCGGGCTCTGCCGCATTCCTTGCTGCCGGCCTGTGTGGCCTCCCTGGGCTCTCGGCGGCGCAGGCGCAACAGGCGCCTCTGACCATCCCAGGGCCTGGCGGTGAGACCAATGTGGTCGCGGACCGCATACAGCAGGTGGGCGGCGCCTCCGATCTCTTCCTGGCCACGGGCAATGTCGAGATCACGCGCGGGAACAACCGCCTCGTGGCCGATCGCGTGGATCTCAATCGGGCGACCGGCGAAGCCATCGCTCAGGGCAAGGCGGTCTTCTTCGACGGCCAGGATCGCCTCGTGGGAGAGCGCATCGACTTCAACCTCAATACCGGCACCGGGGTCGTCTACAAGGGCTCCACCTTCGTGCCCCCGTACTACCGCCTGTCGGCCGACCGCATGGACAAGCTGGGCGACAGCGTCTATAGCATCCGGCAGGGGCTCTTCACCACCTGCGAAGGAGACAACCCCGACTGGTCGTTCAAGATGGGGTCGGCCGAAGCCGACCTCGAGTCCTCCATCTCGGCCAGCGACACCTCGTTCCTCGTCAAGGGCGTGCCCGTCATCCCCTACGTGCCGTTCTTCGCCGCGGCCCTCCGGCGCGAGCGTCAGTCGGGCTTTCTCTTCCCCGAGTTCGGCACCAATTCGCGCTACGGATTCCTCACGCGGACGCCGTTCTACTGGGCGATCAACGACAGTCAGGACCTGACGGTGGCCATGGATGTTTACACCCAGCGCGGCATCGGCGCCGACATCGAGTACCGCTATAGCCTCTCCCAGGACACCGGAGGCCAGCTGACCGCCTTCGGCGTAAACGAGAGCTTCCTCGACTCACGCGCGTCGAAGAGTCTTCCCGAGAACCGGGGTTACCTCAAGTTCCAGCACTCCTGGCAGGCCACGCCGAGCCTCTCGGTCAAGATCGACGCCAACGTTACTTCCGACGACAGCATCTACAAGACCTACGCCTACACCACGGCCGACCGGGTCCGTCAGCGCGCCGACAACAACGTCTTCGTCACCCAGCGGTGGGAGACGGTCAACTTCGTCGGGCGCATCTACTGGTATCAGGATCTGACCTCGCCCCGCGCCGTGGAGCTCCAGCGCGCGCCCGAGCTGAAGCTCACGAGCGTGCGCCAGCCTCTGCCGGGGGTGCCCGGGCTCCTCTACGAAGGGCAGGCCTCCTTCACCAACTTCATCCGGGAGATCGGGGCGGCGGGCATCCGCACCGACTTCCACCCGCGGTTCTACCTGCCCATCCCCGTGGGGGGGCTGTTCACCATGACCCCGTATGCGGGCGGGCGGCTCACCCTCTACAACCGGGAGGTGGTGGGACAGTCGATCTCGAACGGCCCCGCCAACCTCAGCGATCCCGTGAGCATCGAGGACACCAGGAGCACCCTCCGCCTCCGGCAGCAAATAGAGGGCGGCATGCTCCTCGAGACGCGGGCCTCGCGCGTCTACAACCTGTCCGGCCCGGGAAGCATCGCGGCCCTGCAGCACGTCATCGAACCCCGCGCCAACTTCATCGAAATCCGGGGTATCAACCAGAAGGGCAATCCGCAGTTCGAGCCGGGCGGAGGCCCAAGCACGGGAATCGATCCCGGCTACGAGGCGCGCACGGGCATCGACGCCGTCAACAAGGCGAACGAGGTCACGTACTCGATCACCAATCGGCTCAACGCCCGCACCACGTCGGGAGCAAACGAAGAGGCGGTGCGTTGGGAGCTGGCCCGCATGACCCTGAGCCAGACCTACAACTTCCTCCCGGTGTCCGAGCCGTTCAAGGATCTGATGGGCGAGGCGATGGTGCAGCCCAACGAGCACTTCCGCATCAGCGCGAATGCCCGGTACAATGTCTACAATCTCGGCCTTCGGGACGCGAACGGAGCGTTCAGCCTCATCTTCAACGATTTCTCGGCCAGCGTGGGGCCGCGCTTCAACGAGCAGCAGAGCTTTCGCTTCATCCAGACCGCGGCCACCGCCCGGATCTCGCGCTTCGTGGACGCGAAGACGAGCAGCGCCTGGGACGTGACGGCGGGGCGGGCCACGGAAGTCAGGGGAGGCGTCGACATCCATTTCGATTGCTGGGCCATCCTGAGCGAGTACATCTACCGCTACGGCCAGGACAACGAGTTCCGGCTTTCCATCAATCTCCTGGGAGTGGGTCAGGCGGCCACCGCCGCCCGTGGGCTGGGCTTCTGATCCCGCAGATCGACCTCAAGCGGCAGCACGCCGCCCTCCGCGGGGACCTCGAGGCGGCCGCGGCCCGGGTGCTCGCCTCCTGCCGCTTCATCCTGGGTCCCGAGGTGGCGGCCCTCGAGACGGAGCTGGCCGCGCTCTGCGGTGTCACCCACGGCATCGGCGTGAATTCCGGCACCGACGCGCTCGTCCTCGCCCTGAAGTCGCTGGGGGTGCAGCCGGGTGACGAAGTGATCACCTCGGCCTTCTCGTTCGTGGCCTCGGCGAGCGCCGCGCTCATGGTCGGTGCCCGACCGGTCTTCGTCGACATCGTCCCCTCGACGTACAACCTCGATCCCGCCCTCGTCGAAAAGGCGGTGACCGCGCGCACGCGGGCCATCGTGGCTGTGCACCTCTACGGCCAGCCCGCGGCCATGGACGCCATCAGCGATATCGCGCGCGCCCGCGGCCTCGCCGTCGTGGAAGACGCGGCGCAGGCGGTGGGGGCGGCCTATGCGGGCCGGCCGGCCGGATCGTGGAGTGACGTGGCCATCCTCTCCTTCTATCCGACGAAGAACCTGGGAGGCTGCGGGGACGGCGGCATGGTGCTGACGTCCCGCGACGATGTCGCCCAGGCGATGAGGCGTCTGCGCGATCATGGCTCCCCCCGGAAGTACGAGCACGTGGAGCTGGGCTATTCGAGCCGGCTCGACGAGCTGCAGGCCGCCCTTCTGCGCGTGAAGCTCCGCCACCTGCCGGCCTGGAACGAGACGCGCCGGTCCATCGCCGCCCGCTACCGCGAGCTGCTCTGTAACGCGCCGCTCGTTCTCGCCGAGGAAGTGGCGCCCGCGCGTCACATCTACCACCAGTTCACGGTGCGCGCGGTCAAGCGCGACGCCCTCGTGGCTGCGCTCACGGAAGCGGGGATTGGCACCGCCGTGCACTATCCGATTCCCATCCCCGCCCAGCCCATGTTCGCCATGCCGGACGCCGACCGAGCCTTTCCCCACGCGGCACGCGCCGCTTCCGAAGTCCTCTCGCTGCCGTGCTTCCCCGAGCTCGACCCGGAGGAGATCCGGACCGTCGCCGCCGCGCTGAGGGCGGCCCTCCAGAGGCTCGCGTGACCGGCCCCGCCGCGGCGGCCGGGCTCCGGCAGCGGCTCGAGCGCCACGACGCCACCGTGGGTGTGGTCGGTCTCGGCTATGTGGGCCTCCCCCTCGCCGTGGCTTTCGCGAAGGCCGGCGTGCCCGTCATCGGCGTCGACGCCGATGTCGCCCGGATCGAGCGCATCGGTCGCGGCCAGAGCCCGGTCGAGGACGTGCCGAGCGACGAGCTCGCGCCGCTCGTCAAGACGGGACGCCTGACCGTCACCCGCGAGACCGCCGCCCTCGCCGCGGCGGACGCCATCATCATCTGCGTTCCCACGCCGCTGGGGAAATCCAAGGAGCCCGACATCTCCCACATCGTGGCCGCGGCCGACGAGGTGGCCAAGATCCTGCGCCCCGGCCAGTTGGTTGTCCTCGAGTCCACCACCTATCCGGGCACGACGGAAGAAGTGCTGCTGCCCCGCTTCGCCGCCTCCGGGCTCGCGGTGGGAGAGCAGTTCTTCCTCGCCTTCTCCCCCGAGCGCATCGACCCGGGCAACCGCACGTGGCGGCTCGAGAGCATCCCGAAGATCGTGGGTGGAATCACGCCCGCGTGCCGGGAGCTCGCGTGCGCCCTCTACGGGCTCGTGGTCGGGCGCGTGGTGCCGGTGACCTCGCCCCAGGCTGCCGAGCTCGTCAAGCTCTTCGAGAACATCTTCCGCAGCGTCAACATCGCGCTCGTCAACGAGCTCGCCATCATGTGCCGGCGCCTCGGCCTGTCTGTGTGGGAGATCATCGACGCGGCGGCCACCAAGCCCTTCGGCTTCATGCCCTTCTATCCGGGCCCCGGCATCGGCGGCCACTGTCTGCCCAGCGATCCGTACTACCTCGCGTGGCGCGCCCGCATGAAGGGCTACGAGGCGCGCTTCATCGCCTTCGCCGACGAGATCAACGGCGGCATGCCCGCCTACACCGTGCAGCTCGCCGCCGATGCCCTCAACGATCACGGCAAGCCCATCCGCGGCTCGCGCATCCTCGCCCTCGGGGTGGCCTACAAGCCGGGGGTGGGAGACGTGCGGGACTCGCCCGCTATCGAGATCATCGACGCACTCCTCTCGCGCGGGGCCCACGTGGATTACGCCGACCCGCATGTGCCGGGCCTGAACGTGGCGGGCCGCCGGCTCGACGCGGTGGAGTGGGCGGCCGTCGATCTGTCTGCCTACGATCTCGTGGCGGTGCTCACCGCCCATCGCGAGTTCGATGCGGGGCGGCTCATCGGCGAGGCGCGGCTCGTGCTCGACATGCGCAACCTCACGGGGCCGCTCGGCGCCCAGCCGCATGTGATCCGGTTGTAAGGGCGGCGGCGTGGGCCCGGCCCTGGCTCTCCTCGCCTCGCTCCGCCCGCGCCAGTGGGTCAAGAATCTCTTCGTCTTTGCCGGCGTCATCTTCTCCCAGCAGATGCTCACCCCGCTCGCCTGGACCGCTCTCGGCGCCTTCGTCATCTTCTGCGGCCTGAGCGGAGCGATCTACCTCTTCAACGACGTGATGGACGCCGAGCGGGACCGTCTCCACCCGTCCAAGCGCCTCCGACCCATCGCTTCGGGCGCCCTGTCGCGGTCCACTGCGGTGGTGTTCGGCGTGCTCCTCCTCGTGGGATGTCTCTCCGCCGCCTTCCGGATCGGCGTCTCCTTCGGCCTCGTGGCCCTGGGCTACGGGGTGCTCCTCACCGCGTACTCGCTCTGGCTCAAGCACATGGTCATCCTCGACGTGCTCACGGTGGCCGCCGGCTTCGTGCTGCGCGCGGTGGCGGGCGCGGTGGCGGTGGAGGCGGAGATCTCCGGGTGGCTCCTCATCTGCACGATCCTCATCGCCCTCTTCCTCGCTCTGGGGAAGCGGCGGCACGAGTATCGCTCCCTTGCCCGCGATGCCGCGGCCCACCGGCCCATTCTCGCGGAATACAGCGAGAGCTTCCTCGACCAGATGATCTCGGTGGTGACGGCTTCCACGGTGACCGCCTACGCGCTCTACACGATGTCGCCGGAGACCGTGGCCAAGTTCCACACGCGACTCCTCCCCCTGACCTTGCCCTTCGTCCTCTACGGCATCTTCCGCTACCTCTATCTCCTCTATCGGCGCGATCTCGGGGGCAACCCGTCGGATCTCCTCGTCAGCGATCGAGCCCTGCTCTTCGACGCGCTCCTGTGGATGCTCGCGACCTTCGCCATCATCTATGGCTCGCGATGGGCGGGCTGAGCATCGAGCCGGTCTCCGGCTGGGGACGCCACCCCGTGACCCTGGGCACGGTGGGGCGGCCCGAGCGGCTGCGCCTCCCCGCGGATGGCCGCCCCGTCCTGCCGCGCGGGCTCGGCCGCTCCTATGGCGACGCGGCGGTGCCCGCCGCCTCGGGCGGGCGCGTGCTCGAAACGGTGCGCGCCGACCGTGTGCTGAGCTTCGACGCGGGCTCGGGCACTCTCAGTTGCGAGGCCGGGCTTGCCCTCGAGGAGATCGTGCGGGTCTTTCTGCCGCGTGGCTGGTTTCCGCCCGTTACGCCGGGAACGAGGTTCGTCACGATCGGCGGCTGCGTCGCATGCGACGTGCACGGCAAGAACCACCACCGCGTCGGCTCCTTCGGCTCGTTCGTGGACAGGCTCGTCGTCCAGGTCGCCGACGGCCGCGCGGTGGAGTGCGGTCCCCATCGCGAGCGCGAGCTTTTTCTCGCCACGGTCGGCGGCATGGGATTGACGGGGCTCATCACCGAAGTGACCTTCCGGCTCCAAGCGGTGGAAAGCGGATGGATGGTCGTGGACACCGCGCCCATGGCGGGTCTCGCCGCCATGCTGGATGGTCTTCGCGATGCCGCCAAGGACTGGCCGTACACCGTGGGGTGGATCGATTGCCTCGCCCGTGGCGCCGCCTTGGGACGAGGCATCCTCATGCGCGGTCGCCACGCCGCGCGGGAAGAGG
>WNGE01003133.1_pt1 | contig 25669 bp, 22 predicted proteins | sample 5400651 | NCBI WGS metagenome assembly WNGE01 (sample SAMN13153370, study PRJNA577476) | soil metagenome | isolation source: 60 cm soil or saprolite under grassland replicate 2 | place: USA:California | collected 2016-06-15 | reverse complement strand
CATGCGGTCGCTGACTCGAGCGGATGGGCGCAGCTCGTCAACGCCGGCCGGTTCCGGCTGCTGGTGACTTGGGGTGCCATGCGCACCAAAAATTGGCCGAGCGTGCCGACCTTGCGGGAGATCGGCATCGACATGGTTTCGAACTCGCCATTCGGCATTGCCGGTCCAAAGGGTATGGAGGTGCAGATCGTCAAGGTGCTGCACGACGCCTTCAAGAAAGGACTCGAGGAGCCCTCCTACGCCGCGGCCATGGCAAATCTCGATCAGGAGCTTTTCTATCTGAGCAGCGAGGACTACCAACGATTCGCGATGCAGCAGATCGAAGAGGCCAGGCGCTCTGTCGCGGAGCTGGGGCTGAAGCAGGATTGATACTTTCCTGTCATCGCCCGCGAAGGCGAGATCGAGGCATTTCCGCAAGATCTCGATGCGCGGTGGCGCTGCCAACCACGAAGTCGATGACGACGGTATATCCGCCCATGCAACGGCATCACACCGCATGGCGGGTCTCTATTCGCCGGCCTGCAACCGGCGCGGCAACGGGGCGGGGATGACGACGGGATCGGCAGCAGGAGCGGCCTCGCCGTCGAACTCGACCTCCCGGATGCGGGCTCCCCGTTTCTCGATCTTTTCCGAGGAAATGAGAATTTGCCGCACGTCTTCGTTGGCTTGGCCGAAATGCTGCTGCAGCTTCAGCACCCGCTCGTGCAGGCGTTTGAGATCGTCCAAGAGATGGCCCACCTCGGCATGAATTTGATCGGCCGCTTCGCGCATGCGGGCGTCTTTCTGAATTTGCTGAATGACCTGAATGGCGAGCATCAACAGCGATGGTGAAACGATGACGACCTTGCAGCGGAACGCTTTTTGCACGATGTCGTCGAATCCGTCATGCAACTCGCCGAAGATGGATTCCGAGGGCACGAACATCAGCGCCAAGTCCTGCGTCTCGCCCGGAATGAGATATTTAGCGGCAATGTCGTCGACGTGCCTTGCTACATCCTGGCGCATCCGAGCCGCGGCTTGCTTGCGCTCGTCCTCCGTTTTGGCTTCGCGCAGGGCCGTGACAGCTTCGAGCGGGAACTTGGCGTCGATCGTCAGCGGACGTCGGTCCGGCAGGAACACCGCACAATCGGGGCGGCATCGGTTGGACAGCGTAAATTGGAATTCGTAGCAGTCCTTCGGCAGCCCGTCCTGGACGATGAGCTCCATGCGCGCTTGGCCGAAAGCGCCGCGCTGCTGTTTGTTGGCGAGCACGCTTTGCAGCGAGGTCATCTGCGACGCCAGATCGGCGATGTTTCGCTGCGCGTTGTCGATGACCGCGAGCCGCTCGTTGAGCTTTTGCAGGTTCTCAACCGTATGCTGGCGCGTCGTGGTCATGGACTGATTGAGATGGTGCGTCACCGAATCGAGACGCTCGTTGACCGCCCGATGAAGCTCGGCTTGGCGGCCGGCGAGCATGTCGCGCATCGCCTCGATGCGGACCGCAGTCTCGCTCTGCAGCCGCGCGAGCTCGACCAGCTGCTTGTCGGCAGCTTGTGCGTCGCGCCGGCGCAGCACCCCCGCCGCGATGACGGCGAGCACAATTAGGCCCACAAGCGCGATCGCAGCTGCGAGAGGCAAGAGATAATCGGTCATCCGGGCCACTCTACATCGATTCGGCGCATAAGAACAAAATATGAACGATAGGGCAATGCCATGGCCGCGGCCGCGGCGGCGAGCCGCGCGGGTCACGCCCGGTCGTGCCGATCTCCGCGGCTGATCCTGCGCATTGACCGAGTTCCGGCGACCGCTTACATCGCGACCATGGCGTTGCGCGACATTCTCATCCTGCCCGACAAACGGCTGCGACAGGTCTCCGATCCGGTGAAGAAAATCGACGCCAGCCTCCGCAAGCTCATCGAGGACATGTTCGAGACCATGTACGACGCGCCCGGCATCGGGCTCGCCGCGATCCAGATCGGCGCGCCCAAGCGTGTGATCACCATGGACCTCGCCAAGAAGGAGGAACCGAGGAATCCGCAGGTTTTCATCAATCCGGAGATCGTTTGGACCTCGCAAGAAAAGGCGACCTATGAGGAGGGCTGTCTGTCGATTCCGGAATATTACGACGATGTCGAGCGTCCGGCGCAGGTGAAGGTGAAATATCTCGATCTCGAGGGAAAGCCGCGGGAGGTCGAGGCCAATGGGCTGTTCGCCACCTGCCTGCAGCACGAGATCGATCATTTGAACGGCATCTTATTCATCGACCATCTGTCCAAGCTCAAACGCGACCGCGTGCTCAAAAAGTTCACCAAGGCGGCAAAGCGGGCGGCGGTTTAAATCGGGCGCTGTCCTCCTTCATCATGGCTGTGCCGGGCGGGCGATTCTCGCCTTGCATTGCCGAGGTGCCGTCGTGCAAGCCCTAGCCTCACCACGGCAATACAGAAATCGCCATTGGAACGGGTGATGTGAACATGGCGCTGCGCATTGTGTTTATGGGTACGCCCGAATTTGCCGTACCGACGCTGGTGGAGATTGTCGGTCGCGGCCACGAAGTGGTGGCGGTCTATTCGCGCGCGCCGAAGCCGGGCGGGCGGCGCGGCCTCGATCCTGTGCCGAGCCCGGTCGAACGTGAGGCGCGCCGCTTCGGCCTGCCGTTGTTCACGCCGGCGACGTTGCGCACCGCGGAGGCGGTAAGCGCCGCGCGCGCCCACGCCGCGGATGTGGCGATCGTCGTGGCCTATGGCCTCATTCTGCCCAAGGCAATTCTCGAAGCCTTTCCGTTGGGCGCCTTCAACCTGCATGCCTCGCTGCTGCCCCGCTGGCGCGGCGCCGCGCCGATCAATCGGGCCATCATGGCGGGAGATTCCGAGACCGGCGTGATGGTGATGAAAATGGAGGAGGGGCTCGACAGCGGCCCGATCGCCATGGCGGAACGCGTGCCGATCCCGTTCGATGCCACTGCGGGCGATTTGCACGATCAACTTTCCCGCCTTGGCGCCGATCTCGTGGCACGCGCGCTTGCCGCGCTTGAGCGCGGCTCGCTCACGCTTACGCCGCAGCCCGAGGTCGGCGTCACCTATGCGCACAAAATCGCCAACGACGAGACCCGGATTGCGTGGGAGCGGCCGTGGCAAGAGGTGCACAGCCACATCCGCGGCCTCTCTCCGGTTCCAGGGGCTTGGTCCGAGATCGGCAGCGTGCGCGTCAAAGTGCTGCGCACGACCAGGAGTGATCGGAACGGCGTACCCGGCACGGTGCTCGACGACGAGCTCACGGTGGCCTGCGGGGAAGGCGCGGTGCGCATTGTCGAATTGCAGCGCGCCGGACGCCAGCCGATGAAGGCGCACGAGTTCCTGCGGGGTATGCCTGTTGCTGCCGGCACGCGGTTCGGTTAGGTCCCGCCATGCCTCGCTACAAGCTCACTATCGAATATGACGGCAGGCCGTTCGTCGGCTGGCAGATCCAGGATAACGGTCCTTCGGTGCAAGGCGTGCTGGCGCAAGCGCTCGAGGCTTTTTGCGGCGAGAAGGTGAGCGTGCAAGGGGCGGGGCGCACGGATGCCGGCGTGCACGCGCTGGGTCAAGTCGGCCACGTCGATCTCGCCAAGGACTGGGACGAAGACACCGTGCGGGATGCGTTGAACGCGCATTTGCGACCGCATCCGGTTGCGATCCTCAAGGCGGAGCGGGTCGACGGCTCATTTGATGCGCGCTTTTCGGCCATTCGCCGCCATTATCTTTATCGCATCGTCAACCGCCGGGCCGATCTCGCGTTGGAACGCGGCCGTGCCTGGCGCATCGCCCAGCCGCTCGATCTTCCGGCAATGCAAGCGGCGGCGCAGCGGCTGGTGGGCCGGCACGATTTCACCACCTTCCGCAATGTCGAATGTCAGGCGAAATCCCCGGTGAAGACGCTCGATCAGCTCGAGGTGCATCGCGCTGCGGACGACATCCAGGTCGTCGCTTCGGCGCGGTCGTTCTTGCATTCCCAGGTGCGCTCGATGGTCGGAGCGCTTGCGCTCGTGGGGGAGGGCAAGTGGACCGCCGACGATGTTTCGGTCGCGCTGGCGAAGCGCGACCGCGCCGCGTGCGCCCCTGTTGCGCCACCCGATGGGCTCTATCTGGCGAGGGTCGACTACCCGTGAGGAGCTGCTGCTCCCCGCGGATCAAGCCTCAGCCGAAATACCGATCGAGGACTTTGCGATAGATCGCGGTCAGCGTCGCGAGATCGGCGATGGTGGTGCGCTCGTCGACCTGGTGCATGGTCTGCCCGACCAGACCGAATTCGAGCACCGGGCAGTAATCCTTGATGAAGCGGGCGTCCGATGTGCCGCCACTGGTCGAAAGCTTCGGCTCCTTCCCGGTCAGATCCTTGATCGCCGCCGACACGAGATCGACGAACGGGCCGGGCTTGGTCACAAAGGAGTCGGCGTTCGACGGCTCCCAGTCGATGCGCCAGCGGCTGCGCCCGGCGGCGGCCTCACCGGCGCGCTTCTCGATCAGCATCTTGAGCGAAGTCTGGCTGTGACGATCGTTGAAGCGGATGTTGAAGCGCGCCCGCGCTTCCCCGGGGATGAGATTAACGACCGGGTTGCCGATGTCGATCGAGGTGAATTCGAGGTTCGAGGCGTCGAACTGTGCGCTGCCGTGGTCGAGCGGCGCCGCCATCAACGCGCTCATCAGCGCGACCAAGCCGCGCACGGGATTTTCGGCCCGCTCGGGATAAGCGACGTGACCCTGCTTGCCCGTCACGACGAGGGTGCCGTTGAGCGAGCCGCGCCGGCCGACCTTGATGGTATCGCCGATCGCCGCCGCATTGCTCGGCTCGCCGAGGATGCAATGGTCAAAGGTCTCGCCGCGCTCGGCCGCCCATTTGATAAGCTTCACCGTTCCATTCACCGCGACGCCTTCCTCGTCTCCGGTAATCAGGAACGAGATCGAGCCCTTCGGCCGGCCTCCGCATGCGCCGAGGTGATCGAGGACGGCGGCGAGCGCGCAGGCGATCGCCCCCTTCATGTCGACGGCGCCGCGGCCGTAGAGCGTGCCATCAGCGATTTCGCCGGCAAAGGGTGGATGGGTCCATTTCGCCTGCTCGCCGGGGGGCACCACGTCGACGTGCCCAGCGAAAGCGAAGTGCGGGCTTGCTGTGCCGATCCGGGCATAGAGGTTTTCGACCGGCGCGGTGCCGGGCTCGGCGAAGGTGACGCGATGGACCGCAAAGCCTGCCCCTTTCAGCGCGCCTTCGATGAGGCCGAACGTACCGGCTTCCGCCGGCGTCACCGACGGGCAGCGCAGGAGGTCGCGGGCGAGCGCGGTGGGATCGGCGAGTGCCGGGCTCATCGTGCGGCTTTACCCGGCGACGTGCGATGGCGTCAACGTGACCTCGCCGGCGCCCGGTCTATGCCGGTGTGTCCAACGGGTCGGGGCCATATCGGTTGGGTCCTGGCGTCCCGCGCAGGCAGCCAAGCTCGACGAAGGCCCAGACGCTGATGCCGAAGCTGATGATATGCAGGATGATGAATCCCACCTCCTCCATCCGGTTGCCGGCAGTGCTCAAGATTCCCGGCGCCGCGTAAAAGACGAGGAGCCACCACGCGGACTTGTCGCGGTCGTGGAGCCGCTTGGCGCCGATGGCGAGACCGATCCAAATCAGCGGGATGTAGAGAATGACGAGGAGCGTCAGTGTCAATCCAGCGAACTCGAACCTGTGCTCTCGAATCAGGATCAAAGCAAACAAGAGCAGAACGATGATGATCACCATCGTGGCGATCGCCGTCATCCAATAGGGTTTCCGGTTCAGGCGGCCCTGGAAAGAGAACAACAGTTGCGTCATTGGCATGGTTCAAGTCCCTCTTTCACTTCCTAGGGCGATAATTGACCCTGATTGCCTGAACCGACGCCAGCCATTGCAAACGCGATGAGATTGTTCGAAGCCGTCCGTGTTGCCTGACCACCGAACAGGAAAGCGCCTGCGAACGAGGGCAATTTGGCTCTACCGAGGACCCAAACGACTGTGATCAACATCCCCACGATGGTGAGAGTCAGGAGGAGTTGCGCGACCGCAACGCCGGTGCGTTTGAGATAAAAATTGTGACCCCCGAGTAGCCCCAAGAAAAACCACAGTATGTAGGCGACCAAGGCCGTCTTCTTGTTGGCCTCGAACAGCATCATCGCGCGGGCGTCACTCGACAAGCCGCCCTGTTGTTGAATTGTCTGTCTTGTGCCCGTGGGAAGTTCGGCTGTCATGACCCTCTCCTGGTGCGGACTAGTTGAGATTATGTGATCAGGTGGCGGTCGGCTCAATCCCGCAACAACTCGTTGATCGAAGTCTTTGCGCGGGTCGATTCGTCGACGCGTTTGACGATGACCGCGCAATAGAGGTTCGGGCCCGATTCACCTTTCTTGGTCGACTTGCCCGGCAGCGAGCCCGGGACGACGACCGAATAGGCAGGTACCTCGCCGCGGAACGTCGCCCCGGTCTCGCGATCGACGATCCGAGTCGAGGCGCCGATGAAAACTCCCATAGAAAGAACCGAACCCTCGCGTACGATCACGCCTTCGGCCACTTCGGAGCGTGCGCCGACGAAGCAGTTGTCCTCAACGATGACGGGGCCCGCCTGCAGCGGCTCGAGCACGCCGCCGATGCCGGCTCCGCCGGAGATATGACAATTCTTGCCGATTTGTGCGCAGGAGCCGATCGTGGCCCAGGTGTCGACCATGGTGCCGGAATCCACGTAGGCGCCAAGGTTGACGAAGCTCGGCATCAGCACCACGCCTGGCGCGATATAGGCTGAACGCCGCACCACGCAGTTTGGCACCGCGCGCAAGCCCGCCTCGCGGAAGCGCGCCTCGTCCCAGCCCTCGAATTTCGACGTGACCTTGTCCCACCACACCGCTTTGCCGGGCCCGCCGGAAATCACGCTCATGTCATTGAGGCGGAACGAGAGCAGCACCGCCTTTTTGAGCCATTGATTGACCCGCCAGTAACCGTTTGCTTCGCGCTCGGCAACGCGCGCAGCGCCGCGATCGAGCAGGTCGAGCGCGGCCTCAACGGCCTCGCGCACCGGGTCCTTGGTTGCCGGACCGATGTGCTCGCGCCGCTCGAAGGCCTCGTCAATGATCTTGGCAAGATCGGCCTGCGACATGTGCCTCCGGCGAAGTCCTAAAAGGCTGCTTGGGCGGTTGTCGAGAAAGGGCCGGGAGGAGTCAAGTCGCCGCGCTGTCGTCCACACCGCGAGCACGATCGGCGCTTTCTTGGCTTGCTTCAGCGCCTGCGAGCAAGCCCTTCCAGAAATCCAACGAGATTGTCGGTCACATGATCGACGTGCGGCGCGTCCCGACCTTCGAGCTCCCAGTCCTCGCGAAACACCTCACGGGTGTGTTCGGGAACCACCAGCACCGTGGTCATGCCCAGGGCATGCGGCACCACAAGATTACGCGCCAGGTCTTCGAACATCGCTGCCTTCTGGGCATCGATACCGTGCGCCTTGAGAAACCGGTCATAGGTTTGCGGCGAAGGCTTGGGCTCGAGCTCGGCCGCGACGATGTCGAACACGCCATCGAAGTGACGGTCGAGCTCGAGCCGCGCCAGAACGGCATCGGCGTGTCGCCGCGTGCCGTTGGTCAAGATCAGCTTGCGCCCTGGCAGGTGTTCGATCGCCGTCCCTAGCGCCGCGTTTGGAATGAGCGGCGAGTGATCGATCTGATGGACGAAATCGAGGAAGTCGTCAGGCTCCATCCCATGCTCGGTCATCAGTCCCCGCATCGAGGTGCCGTAACGCTTGTAGTAATCTTTCTGCAATCGGAATGCCTCCTCCTGCGTGACTTTGAGGTAACGCGCGATGTAGTCGCGAATGCGCTCGTCCACCTGTTGCCAGAGGTTGAGGTGATGCGGATAAAGCGTGTTGTCGAGATCGAAAACCCACGTCTCCACATGGCCGAAGGCGCGCGGCGCAGAACGAGAATTCATGACGCGGATCCGTGATCCCGGATCACTTTGCTGAGCGGCCGGTCAAACATCAGGATGACGGCGCCGGCAACGAGCGCGATGCCGGCGATCATCAGAAAGAACGTCGTCTTATCCATGCCGGCCCAAAAACTGCCCAACCAGCCGGCGATCAAATTGCCGGCGAAGCTTGTCGCCAGCCATAGTCCCATCAGCATCGATACCATACGCGCCGGTGCGACCTTCGATACCAACGATAGCCCGATCGGCGACAGGTAAAGCTCGCCGATCGTGATGACCACGAAATAACCGAGCAGCCAAAGCCAGCTTGCTTCGTCGCCTGCCGCCTGCCAGGCGGCGGCGACCATGATCAAGTTGGCAAGCGTCACGCCGAAGCAGCCGATCGCCATCTTGATCACGGTCGAGGGCTCGTTGCCGCGCTTAGCCTGCCAAGTCCAGAGCCCCACGACAAAGGGCGTGAATGCGAAGATCAAAAACGGGTTGAAGGCCTGGAACCAGGTGATCGGGATTTCGCCCTTCCAGAGCACGAGATTGATCGCGCGGTCGGTATAGTCGTCCGCCCACAACACAATCGTGTTCCCTTGCTGCTCGTAGGTCGCCCAGAACAAGGTCGTAGGCACGAACAGCGCGAGTAGCGCCAGAATGCCCCGCCATTCACTGCGATCGAGCGGCTTATTCTCCATCCCTGCGACCCTGGCTTTGTGCAGCTCATCCGGCGGCAGCCCCGGCATCGCGTAGAGATAGATTGCGAGTGCGATCGTCATGCCGATGCCGGCGGCGGTGAAGCCGTAGTGCCAGCCCAGTTCCTCGCCCAACGTTCCGCACACAAGCGGGGCAAGAAACGCGCCCAGATTGATGCCGACATAGAAGATCGAATACGCCCGGTCGCGACGCTGGTCGCCGGGTGCATAGAGTCCGCCCACTTGCGCCGACATATTGGGCTTGAACGCGCCGTTGCCCAAAATGAGCATGGTCAAGGCGAGCAGGAACAACGGCTCGAACGCCATCATGAAATGGCCGACTGCCATCATCGCCGCGCCGAGGAGAATCGTGCGATGCTGGCCGAGCAGACGGTCGGCGAGCATGCCGCCGAACACAGGTGTGAGATAGACGAGCCCGGTGTAGAGGCCGTAGACGTGCGAGGAGAAGGGCTGCACACCGAGCGGTCCGAACATGGACTCGAAAAGCGACTTGAGCGCCGTGAGCCCGATCACGTTCTCGGCGTGCCCGGGCAGCAGAAGCAGCTTCACCATATAAAGGACGAGCAACGCGCGCATTCCGTAATAGGAGAAGCGCTCCCACATCTCGGTGGCGAATAGAAACGTCAGCCCGCGCGGGTGGCCGAAGAGGTCGCTCGCTCCTTTGCTGCGATGACGTTGCTCAGCCGTCGAGAAGGCCATGATGCAGTTGCGGGTTCGCTGTTGCCACTTGGACGGTTGTTCAATTTGCGCGCCGCGCGGCGTATGCCGGGGCGAGGCGCGCGCGACCCTAGAACGCGTCTCGCGCCGTCGTCAAACTCGGAGACCGGCGGCTAGCCGCATGCATGGTGGCAAAACCAGGGCAGTGTCGGTACACACTTGACGCTGCCCGCGATCTGCGAAAACGCTGTGCAAGAACTAACGGCGGAGGATTGGCTATGACCCTTTTCAAGCGCACCGTTCTGAAGGTCGGATTGGCAGTGCTCGCTGCCATGGGCGTCCAGGCCGCAGGAGCGCAGGGCGACAGCGCGACGAACTTCCCCAATCGGCCGATCCGGATGGTCGTCGGCTTTGCCGCTGGCGGTGGCAACGACCTGTTCGCGCGACTCGTCGGACAGAAGCTGTCGGAGAACATTGGACAGCCGGTGGTCATCGAGAACAAGCCCGGTGCAGGCGGTCGCATTGCGGTCGAGTACGTCAAGAGCCAGCCGGCCGACGGATACACCGTCATGGTGGCCGCGAGCGGCCAGATGGCGATCGCAGCCGCGATCTATCCAAAACTGTCCTATCATCCGACCCGCGACTTTCTGCCGCTGACCATGATCGCGTCGTTTCCGCTGATCCTCGCTGGTCCGGCCAACGACACGATCAAGTCGGTGAAGGATCTGGTCGCCTACGGCAAGGCCAACCCGGACAAGTCCAACTACGCCACCTCCTCGCCCGCCTTCACCATCACCACCGAGCTGTTCAAGCTCAAAACCGGAATGCCAGCGGTGGCGGTACCGTACAAAAGCAGCAACGAGATGATGCTCAGCGTCACCGGCGGCAACACCTTGTTCGCGATCGCGGACGGTCCGCCGACGATGCCCCTTGTGCAAGGCGGCAAGGTTCGGGCCCTTGCAGTGACGGGATCGGAGCGCTCCTCCGAGCTTCCGGACGTGCCGAGCATGGCGGAAGCCGGCTACCCGGAGGTGAATATCGGCCTTTGGAGCGGGCTATTCGTGCTGACCGGCACGCCGCCCGCCATTGCCAGTAAGCTCGCCACGGAATCGCGCCGCGCGCTCGCCGACCCAGGGGTGCGCGAGAAGCTTAAGGCGATGGCGGTGAACCCCGGCGGCGGTCCCGGCGAGGAATTCCGCAAGAGAATCGATGGCGATATCAAGCTCTTCGCCGACGTGGCCAAAGCGGCCAATCTGAAGTTTGAGGACTAGCGATCGGCTTGCGCCACCGCAGCAGCGGCTCCTAATCGAGCGGCTCCAGCTTGATGATGGAGCCGCCGTGATTGCTGCCGACCCAGAAGGTGACGGGAATCGTCGAATTGTCGACGTGGACGCGCCGGATGTTGGTCGAACGCGGCAGCAGGTATTCGGTGAACTCGCCGGTTTTTGTGTTGAGCCGAACTATGCGGTCATTAAGCATCGAGCCAGTCCAGGCGTTGTCGTTCTTATCGAGAGCGACATCGTAGGGATTGGTCCAGCGCGTCGGCACCGGCCACTCGGTGAACGTCTCGGTTTTGGTGTCGAACACGCCGATCTTGTCGCCGCGATATTCGCCGAACCAGAGCCGGTCCTGCGCATCCATTTGGCCGCGGCGCGGCGCCGGACTCGGCGTGGGAATCGCGTACAGTTTTACTTCCCCGGTGTTCGCATCGATCCGACCGATATGCCGCTGACGGAAATCGGTGAAATATGCGTTGTTCTTTGAGTCCGGAATGACATCGTAAATGTTGTGCGGCTCGCCCTTGGGTGCATCCTTGAACGGTTCCCAGGTCTCGATCTTGCCGGTGGCGAGATCGAGCCTATGCACGCCTGCAAAGCCGTTGTTCTGCGTCCACACCTTGCCGTCCACGTGCGAGCTTTGTGGGCTCACCATGTTCACTTGCGCAGCGTCGATGTTCTGCTCGGGCGGCAACGGCCAGAACTTAAACGTCCGTGTGTTGCGCTCGAACTTCACGATCGTGGCCTGATACATGTTGCCGAGCCATAGGTCGCCGGCCTTGTCGGCGCGCAACCCGAGGAGCCCCGTGGGGAAGCCCGGCTTGTGCAGCGGGATAGGATATTCGGTGACCTCGCCGGTTTTGGGGTCGAGGCGTCCGAGGAACTGCTCGCCGAAGCTCGAATACCAGGCGACGCCATCCGCATCGACTACGACATCGTGCGGCTGAATGGTCTCGCGCGGTAGGTCGTATTCGGTGATGACGACACGCGTGCTGGGGCCTTTCGGGCGCGGCAGAGTCTTGAGCGCATAGTTCCAGCGCGGGCCCGAAGTCAGATTAATGCTGCTTAGGAATTCGGCCATGGCCCGATAAACCTGCACGCGCTGGTCGCCACGCTCCTCCATCCGCCGTTCGCCGCGACGAAGCTGCGGGGCCGCCGGAATGCTTTGATTCACGTAGCCCTGCATGCGCGGCAGGGTGATGTTGATGAAATCATCGGGCTTTTGGCTTGAGCGCGCGACTCGTTCGAGCGTATGGCAGCCGACGCAACCCAGCATCGCGTTCTTCTGCTGGTCGGTGCCGGGAAAGCTCGCCAGCCATTCGCCGTTCGAGAGCTGGGAGGCGAGATCTTCGGTCTTGCGCAGTTTGAGGTCGAACTTCGCGCGCTGCTGCGGGATGACATCTACGTTGACCGGGCGATCCAGGTCATAGCCGATCGCGCGGATGCGCAGTGAATACTGGCCAGGCTCCAGCTTGGCTGCAGGGAAGCTGTAGTTGCCTCCCTCCTCGCTGACGACCGTAACAGTGACCGTCGAGCCACGCTTCTTGGCGCTGACGAGCACCCCCTCCATCGGCCCTTCCTCGGCCGAGGCAACTTGTCCGCTTAGTGCGATCTGGCTCTGTGCGTAGGTCGGGAGAAGACCGCCGATGGCGAGCGCAACAACCGTGAGGCCGCCGGCCGCAAGAATTTTTCCCAAGGGCATCGGTTTTTCTCCTTGAAACGCGTATTCCGCTTGCTGCAGCGCATTCAAAGTATGCATTCCACCCCTTATCGATGATCAATTCAATGGGCGGCGGTGCAGGCATGGCCGCGACCCAGCCTGTGCAAAACGGGGATGACTAGCTTGGCGCGGTGGAACGGCCGCGAGACTTGAGCTAGGGTTCTATCGCTCGGGTGACCACGCGGGCAAAGAGTAGAGCACGGAGTGTAAGCTCTGCCGCGCCGCCCTACCCACGCGCCTCCGGCATGTGGCGCCCGAGCGCCTAAACCTTTGTCGGCAAAGTCGCACGCGGCGCCGGTCTGAACACCGGCGCGGCGTGCGCTCGCATTACACGTCCAGCAATTCCTCGTCCGCGAACTCCGCTCGCTCTTGGATGAACTCGAAGCGCGCTTCCGGCTTATTGCCCATCAGGCGTTCGACCGAGCGGTCGGTCATCTTGCGCTCATCCTCGACCACTACGACGCGCAACAGCGTGCGCTTCTTCGGATCCATCGTGGTCTCTTTGAGCTGATTGGCCATCATTTCGCCCAGCCCCTTGAAGCGGCCGATCTCGACCCTGGCGTTGGCGTGGAATTCTTTTTTCAAGAGTTCATCTTTGTGCTTGTCGTCCCGCGCATAAACATTCTTGCCGCCATGGCTCAAGCGGTAGAGCGGAGGCACGGCGAGATAGAGATGGCCGTTCTCGATCAGTTTCGGCGTCTGCCGATAAAAGAAGGTGATCAATAGCGAGGCGATGTGGGCGCCGTCGACATCGGCGTCCGTCATCACGATCACCTTATCGTAGCGCAGGTCCTCGTCGCGATAGTGCGCACCGGTCCCGGAACCGAGCGCCTGCATCAGTTCGGCAAGCTGCTGGTTCTGGGCCAGCTTGTCCTTGCCGGCGGATGCAACGTTGAGGATCTTGCCGCGCAACGGCAGCACTGCCTGCGAGGCACGATCCCGCGCTTGCTTGGCGGAGCCGCCGGCCGAATCGCCCTCGACGATGAAGATCTCGGCACCTTGGGCGGCGGTATTGGTGCAGTCGGCGAGCTTGCCGGGAAGGCGCAGCTTGCGCACCGCGCTCTTGCGCGAGTTCTCCTTCTCCTGGCGGCGGCGGATGCGCTCCTCCGCGCGCTCGGTCACGAAGTCGAGGAGTTTGTTGGCCTGGGTGGGATTGCCGGCGAGCCAATGGTCGAACGGGTCCCGGATTGCGTTCTCGACGATGCGTGTGGCCTCGGCGGTCGCCAGCCGATCCTTGGTCTGACCCTGAAATTCCGGCTCGCGGATGAACACCGAGATCATGCATGCGGCGCCGTTCATCACGTCGTCGCCCGTGACTACTCCCGCGCGCTTGCCTTGGCCCACGCGCTCGGCATGGTCTTTGATGCCCTTCAACAGCGCGCTACGCAGGCCCGACTCGTGCGTGCCGCCGTCCGGCGTGGGAATCGTATTGCAATAGGACGACAAGAAGCCGTCGCTATCAGCGGTCCACGCGACCGCCCATTGCGCGGCCCCGTGCACGCCGATCTTGCCTGCGCTGCCGGTGAAGATGTCGGGGTGGACCAGGGCAGCGCCGTTGATCGCGGTGGACAAATACTCGTTGAGTCCGTTAGCGAAATGGAAGGTGGCCTTCTCCGGCACGTCCTCGACACCGCGCAGAAGCTCCTTGGCGCAGGACCAGCGAATCTCGACGCCTCCGAACAAATAAGCCTTGGAGCGAGCCATCTTGAACACGCGCTCCGGCTTGAAATGCGCCCTTGCTCCGAAAATCTCGGGATCGGGGCGGAAGCGCATCTTGGTGCCGCGCCGATTGGGGACGCGCCCTAGCTTTTGCAATCTGCCTTTCGGCTTGCCGCGCTCGAACACCATGCGGTGCAGCGTCTGCTCGCGCGCGACCTCGACTTCCATGCGCTCGGAGAGTGCATTGGCGACCGAGACGCCAACGCCATGCAAGCCGCCCGACGTCTCATACACCTTCGAGTCGAACTTTCCGCCCGCGTGCAACGTGCACATGATCACTTCGAGCGCCGATTTGTTCTTGAACTTCGGATGGGGATCGACCGGAATTCCCCGCCCATTGTCGGTCACGCTCACGAAACCGTCGGGCTCCATCTCGACGTCGATGAAGGTGGCGTGCCCGCCGAGCGCCTCGTCCATGGAATTGTCGATCACCTCGGCGAAAAGGTGATGCAGCGCCTTTTCGTCAGTTCCGCCGATGTACATGCCTGGACGCCGGCGCACAGGCTCAAGGCCCTCGAGCACTTCGATGTCGCGGGCGGTGTAACGGGCCTCAGCGCCGCTTGCAGGCCTGCCGGCGCGCGCCGGCTTGCCCGAGTGCCGGCGCGTAGTGGCCTCGGGCAAATCCGAAAACAGGTCCTTGACCGGATTTTGGATCGGGCTTTTGGCTGCTGCTTTGGCGATCTTCGGCATGCGTCTCATCATCGGCGAGGTTGAACGAATCAGCCGCCACTATGCCACGCCGGTGGCGGCAGCGTGACGCCGGTGTTCGGCTGAAGGAAGGCGGCTGTCCCTCTCATATGGTCGAACTTCATCATCCGTTCAACTCGACACCGTATGCTGGCCGCTGACTGCGGGATATTCACCCGATCCTTCTTGCTAAGCCCTAAACGGCGTGTTCGGCCCGCGAGTGTCGCCGCACAATGTGCCGCCCCGGATGGCGCCGTGCGGACAGCTTGCAACCCGTCTGGCCTTGTCCGGTAAGCCGCGCTAGACCGAGGCCAATAGGGGGCCGCCTCCCGCATGTTCGAGAGCCTCGAAGCTCACGCCCACCAAGTGGTGGAGTTTGTGCGTGTCCATGAGGTGTGGGCGGCGCCCATTGTTTTTGCACTCGCCTTCGGCGAGTCGCTCGCGTTCATTTCCCTGCTCGTTCCAGCGTGGGCGGCGCTGGTCGGAATCGGTGTCCTGATCAGTTCCGGCAACCTCAATTTCTGGCCGGTTTGGGTCGCGGCTTCGATCGGCGCCGCCCTCGGCGACTGGCTGTCCTTCTGGATCGGCGTCAAACTCGGACCGCCAGTCGCGCACATCTGGCCGCTGTCGCGACATCCGGAACTGCTGCCCAAGGGCGAAGCATTCGTGAAGCGCTGGGGGGCGCTTGCGATTTTCATCGGCCGCTTCTTTGGACCCTTGCGCGCCTCGGTCCCGCTGGTCGCCGGCATTTTCCGGATGCCGTGGTGGCAATTCCAGCTTGCGAACTTCAGCTCGGCTTTCGTTTGGGCCGCCGTGCTTCTTACCTTGGGCGATGTGGTGGGCAGGCTCGTCACCTGGGTTTGGCGATAGGACAGCGATCAGAGTCGGACCGGGTCAGCCGGAATCGGCTGGTCCTGCCCGAGGTGGGCCCCGTCATTCGGCCAACTTTCGGATCATCGCGCCGACGATGTTGCAGTAGTCGTCGGTCCACACCCATTGGCCTGGGTCAGCCGCCTTGGGCGTCCAATGCCGAGACTGTGCGAGGGGTCCGAAATCCTCCTCGCTACGTGCAACCGCGGCGACCGTGGCGCCGAACTTGTACGGATGGGCCTCTTCGTCGGGATCTCCCTCGTCGCTCAAAAGTGTCGTCAGCCCGTTCGCTGCAGCGATGCCTGCGACCACCGAGGCGAGTTCAAGGTGCCGGCTCGACACGTGCATGACCACCATGCCGTGCGGGCTGAGCTTCTTGAGATAGGTCGCCATGGCTTCGCGCGTGAGCAAATGTATAGGGATGGCGTCGGAGGAGAATGCATCGACGATGATGAGGTCGTAGGCGCCGTCGCGGGCCTCGGCGAGCGTGAGCCGCGCATCGCCGAGGATGATCGGCACATCCGGCCGGCACATCCACAGAAAGCTGAACATATACGGGGTGCGGGCAACGCGGACCACGACCGGGTCGATCTCGTAATAATGCACGGTATCATCAGGCGCGGCGCGGCAGGTCAGCGAACCCACGCCAAGCCCGATCACCGCAAAGCGGATCGGCCTGTCGACACGCGCCCGCACCGCCTCGAAGGTTTCCGAGATGGCGGAACCGTCCCAGTAATAAAACAGCAGCTCCGGCGGGTCGATCGTCGCCCGTTGGCCATCGGCTTCGTAGAGACGTTGGCCGCCGTGCAGCGTGGTTCCGTGCTGCAGGAGACGGAACTGACGGTCCGCGGTTTCCACGATCTTGGTCACGCCGAAGAAGCTGCGCACGAACATCCCACCGGTCGCGTCGACGACGATGTAGTTGAAGAGGAGGACGAAGCCAATGACCGCAGCGAACGGCAATGACGCACGCCAGAACAGCACGCTTGCGGCCAAGAGCGCACCCACAGCCCAGTCGAAGCGGATCGCGTCAATCACGACTGGATAAAGCGCGCCCACGACGAGCATGAAGAGCGCGGCCGCGATGCCGGCGAACAGCAGGTAGCGCCGGGAGCGGTCTTGCGGCAGCGTGAGCCCTGGACGACACAGCACGGCAAGCGCAATGAGAATTGGATATTCGGCCACCCAGTTGAACAGGTGCGGCGCGATCAATCCCGTGGCGATGCCGCCGATCAGGCCGCCGGCCGCCATCCAAAGATAGAAGGCGGTAAGATATCGGGGCGGCGGCCGCGTCCGCGCGAGTTCGCCGTGACACATCAAGGCGTTGACGAAGAACACCGCGAGATGAACGGCGAGGACCCCGACGATGGTTTTGATCGGATCGAAGATGATGACCACCACGAGTGCAACGATGAACGGCGGCTGCAGGGCTAGGACGAGCTTGTGTGGGATGATCGGCCGGCGCGCAAATGCGATGACGAAGGTCAGCAGATAGAGCGCGAGCGGAAGCACCCACAGCAGCGGCACCGCGGCGACGTCCGTTGAGATGTGCGCCGTCACCGCGACGAGAAGGCCAGCAGGCACCGCCGCGAGGGCGACCCAGAACGCGGCATCCTTCCAGGTCGGCGCCACATCTGCCGCGCTGTCCGCACGCGCAGCTGCGTCCGGCGACCGCCACAGCAACACGCCACACGCGGCAAGCAGCAAAATGAGGAGGCAAAAGCCGACCGACCAGAACCGTGCTTGGTCGCCGAGTCGCACGAATGGCTCGATGACAGTCGGATAGGACACGAGCGCGAGGAAGCTTCCGATATTGCTGGCGGCATACAGGAAATACGGATCTTGTGCGGCGGGATGATTAGTGCGCGTGAACCAGGCCTGAAGCAGCGGGCTGTTGGCCGCGAGCGCGAAGAACGGCAAGCCGATCGAGGCCGTGAACAACCCGATCAGCCAGAGGGCTTGCCCGGTCTCCGGCGGCCGGTCCCAACCGGCGGCAATCGAGACCGGCAGCGCGAAGACAGCGGCGATCATCACCGTGAGATGAGCCGCGACCGACAGCCGGCCGGGCGCGTAGCGCGTGAGCCAATGGGCGTAGGCGTAGCCCGCGAGAAGCGCAGTCTGGAAGAATACGATGGCAACCGACCACACCGACGGCGCACCGCCGAAACGCGGCAGCACCAATTTTGTGAACATCGGCTGTACCATGAACAAGAGCGAGGCGCTGAGGATGATGGGCGCGACGAACGTAGCCAGCAGCAAGAGGCGCGCGGTTGTCGCGCTCGGCGTCGTCGCGTTCAGTGAGCGATCGGCGGTTGCCATGTCCTAGCCTTACCGCGTCGCGTTCGCGGGTGAAATACCCGTGCTTGATTGCCATCCGTGCGGCGTCGCGGCCTAGGCGAGGCGGGCCACCATGGGTACCATCATAGGCAACGCTTCGCAGAAAAGACTGTGAGCCGATGCTCAGGAGGAAACGTCATGACCAAACTCACACGCCGTAGCCTGCTTACCGGTAGTGCAGCGGCCACGGCTGCCGCGGTGATTGCGCCGTCCACAAGTGGGCCGGTGCGCGCGGCCGCGCCGCCTGCCGGCACGCAAGCCCCCGGCTGGTACCGCTACAAGGTCGGCAGCTTCGAGATCACCGTGGCGACCGATGGCGTGAACCGTTTCAAATTGCCGGACAACTTGGTCACCAACGTCCAACGGGAGGAGGTCAATGCGGCGCTTGTCGCGGCGCACCGCGAGCCGGACGTTTACGTCACTCCGTATAACCCGATCGTCGTCAATACCGGACAGAAGCTCGTCGTCATCGACACCGGCCTGGGCGAGGCGGCCTTCAACGCGAGCAAGGGGTCGAACGGCCAGTTCTTGTCCAATCTCGCTGCGGCCGGCATCGACCCCAAGACCGTCGATACTGTCATCATCTCGCATTACCACGGCGACCACGTGAACGGTCTGTTGAAGGCGGACAATTCGCTCGCCTTTCCCAACGCCGAGATTCTGGTGCCGGCGGCGGAACACAAATTCTGGATGGATGACGGCGAGATGAGCCGCGCCCCGAAAGGCCGCGTGGAGGACCTGTTCAAGAACAATCGCCGCGTCTTTGCCGGTGAGGTGCTCAAGCGCGTGCGGACGTATGACGAAGGCAAGGAGGTCGTGCCGGGCATCACGGCGGTCGGTACCCATGGCCATACCCCAGGGCACAATTCCCATGTCGTGGCGTCCGGATCGAGCAAGGTCTATGTCCAGGCCGATGTCACCCACGTGCCGTTCCTGTTCGCGCGCAACCCCGGCTGGCACGCCTTCTATGATCAAGACCCCGTCATGGCGGAGGCAACGCGCCGGAAAGTCTACGACATGCTGATCGCGGAAAAGATGCTGGTGCAGGGCTTCCACTATCCATTCCCCTCGCTCGCCTATGTCGAGAAGAGCGTGTCGGGCTATCGCGAAAGCCCGGTGGTCTGGAATCCGACGCTCTGAACTAGACTGGCCTGGTGCGCGCTCGCCGGCTAGGCCTAGTCGCTGCGGCCAGCGAGGGCCATGCTTGACGCAGAAGCGCGTGCCGTTTATAGCGCCCGCCCATGACGATGATCGCTCGCCGCGCATTGTTGCAACGCCGCCGCGCCGCGCAGCCAAGTTTACGCAGGCTGCGTAGACTTGCCTGCGCTTCGGCACGGGCGCGCGATCGCGCTTGATCGTCACCCATGCCGCCGGACTCGGCTCCCGCGGCACATTCTCTCAACCACCCGCGTATGACCGAGCTCCAGCGGCCTCTCGCATCGGAGCACGGACATGTACGCCCACGCTGCCTTCAAAGTTCATCACGCCGTCGGCCTCGCCTTTGCGGCCGCGCGCGGCTTTGGCCAGGTGATCGCGTGCGAAGGCGGTCGCCCGGTGGCTTCGCTGCTGCCATTCCACGTTTCGGAGGCGGATGGCGGATTGCCGCGCGTCCAATTTCACGTGGCGCGTCCCAATCCACTCGCCAAGCTTGCGGCCAAAGGCGGGCCATGGCTGATCGCCGTTGCTGGCGATGACGCCTACGTATCGCCGCGCTGGTACGCGAGTCCCGAGCAGGTTCCCACGTGGCTTTACGAAGCTGTGCAGCTATCCGGGCCGGTGCATCTCATCCCGACCGCTCATATCCCCGATCATCTCGATCGTCTCGCGGTGCAATTCGAATCCGGGCTGCCGTCGAACCGGCCGTGGACGACGGATGGCCTGTCGTCACAGCGGCTCGCGACGCTGATGGAAGCGATCGTTGCCATCGAGATGACGGTCGAGACCGTCGAAGGCAGCCTCAAGCTCAACCAGCACAAGGCCGACGCCGATCATATCGCGGTTGTTCGCGCACTGCGCGAGCAGGGCAAGCCGTCCGCCCACGCGATTGCGGCGCGGATGGTCGCGTTACGGCCGCACTTGGCGTACGAATGAGCGAATTGAACGGAAGGATTTGAGCCATGGCTGACAAGGCCAAGATCGGCGTGCTCGGCGCATCCGGCTATACCGGAGCGGAACTGCTGCGGCTGCTGATCCGCCATCCGCGCGTGGAGATTCTGCTGCTGACCGCCGAGCGCCGCGCCGGGCTGCACATGCGGCAAGTCTTCCCGCAGTTCTCGCCCTATGCGCTGCCAAAGCTCGTGGCGGTCGACAGCATCGACTGGAAGGAAGCTGCGCTTGATCTCGCCTTCTGCGCGTTGCCGCATGCGACCACGCAGACCGTAATCAAGGGGCTACTCGCCGCGGCCCCGAACACCAAGGTCGTCGATCTCTCCGCAGATTTCCGCCTCGATGATACGGCCGCCTATGCGCACTGGTATGGCCACGAGCACCACGCCCCGGAGCTGCAAAAAGAGGCGGTCTACGGACTACCTGAAGTTTACCGCCAGCAGATCAAGTCCGCGCGGCTGGTCGCCAATCCCGGCTGCTACACGACCTGCGCGGAGCTGCCCCTCATCCCGCTATTGCGCGAGAAGGCGATCGATCCCGATGAGATCGTCGTCGATGCCAAATCCGGCATGACAGGCGCGGGCCGCGCGGCGAAGGAAGAGATGCTGTTCTCCGAGGTCTCGGAAGGCTTCCATGCTTATGGCGTCGGCCACCACCGTCACATGGCTGAGCTCGATCAAGAATTCTCGAAAGCCGCGGGACGCAAGGTCATCGTCAGCTTCACGCCGCATCTGCTTCCCATGAACCGGGGAATTTTCTCGACCATCTACGTGCGCGGGCTCAAGACCCCGCCTGACGGCCTGCACGCAATTCTGTCGAAAGTCTACGCCGAGGAGCCGTTCGTGCACGTGCTGCCGTTCGGCGAGATGCCGCAGACCCGGCATGTGCGCGGCTCCAACATGATCTTCATCGGCGTCACCAAGGACCGCGTCGAGGGCCGCGCCATCATCTGCGCGACGCTCGACAATCTTACGAAGGGCGCCTCGGGGCAAGCCGTGCAGAATATGAATCTCATGCTCGGCTTTCCCGAGACGCTGGGGCTTGAGCAGGTGGCGCTGTTTCCGTGACCAGTAATTGATTTGCACGCGTCCTCGATCCGCGTGAACGCGGGGGCGCCGTGGTGCGCGCCTCAGTGCTGTAAGATCTTCGATAGAAAAATCTGAGCGCGCTCGCTGCGCGGCTTGCCGAAGAATTCGGCCGTCGGCGCGTCTTCGACGATCTCGCCCCCGTCCATGAACACCACACGGTGGGCGACGCGGCGCGCAAATCCCATTTCGTGCGTGACCACCATCATGGTCATACCGTCCTTGGCGAGCGCCACCATGACGTCGAGCACTTCATTGATCATCTCGGGATCGAGCGCGGAGGTGGGCTCGTCGAACAGCATGGCGATCGGATCCATCGCAAGCGCACGCGCGATCGCCACCCGCTGCTGTTGACCGCCGGAAAGCTCGCCTGGATATTTGCGGGCATGCGCGCTTAAGCCGACGCGCTCGAGCAGGCGCATGCCTTTCGCTGCCGCTTCATTCTGTTTGCGGCCGAGCACCTTGATTTGCGCCAGTTCGAGATTGCGCATCACGGTCAGGTGCGGGAACAGCTCGAAATGCTGAAACACCATGCCAATCCGCGCGCGCAGCTTCGGCAGATTGGTCTTCGGGGCATTGACCGAAATGCCGGCGACGGTAATGGAGCCTTCCTGGAACGGCTCGAGCCCGTTGACGCATTTGATGAGCGTCGATTTGCCGGAGCCCGACGGACCGCACACCACGACGACTTCGCCCTTCTCGAGGTGCGTCGAGCAATCCTTCAGCACCTGAAAGTTGGGGTACCACTTGCTGACTTTGCTGAGCGTGATCATGAGCTGTCCTCAGCGGATGATCGCGACCCGCCGCTGCAAGCCACGCACGAGCAGCGAGGCGGTGAACGAGATCACGAAATAGACTAAGGCCGCGAACAGGTACATCTCCACCAGACGCCCGTCGCGCTGCGCCACTTTCGATGCCGCCCCGAGAAAGTCCGTGATGGAGAGCACGTAGACCAGCGAGGTGTCCTGGAACAGGACGATGGTTTGCGTGAGCAGCACCGGCAGCATGTTGCGGAATGCCTGCGGCAGCACGATGTAGCCCATCGTCTGCAGGTAGGTCATGCCGACTGCCTGCGCGGCGCTGACTTGACCGCGCGGGATCGACTGGATGCCGGCGCGCATGATCTCGGCGAAATAGGCGGCCTCGAACAGCGTGAACGTCACCAGAGAGGAAGCGAACGCGCCGACCTGGATCGGCTGTGAAGCGCCGGTAACCCATTGACCGATGAACGGTACGAGGAAGTAAAACCAGAAGATCACCAGCACCAGCGGTACTGATCGCATCAGGTTCACGTACCCGGCGGCGACCAGCGACAGGGGCGCAACGCCGGAGAGCCGCATCATCGCGAGCAGCGTGCCGAAAATGATGCCGCCGCAGGTCGCCAGCGCGGTCAGCATCAGCGTGAAGGTCATGCCGTCGTAGAAAAGGTAGGGCAGGGAACGAATGATGACGTCGAAGTCGAAATCCGCGAACATCGATCGCCTCAGTGTGTCACTACCGCCGCCGGTGCGGCACCGATGAAGCCGGGGACCGCGGTGCGGCGCTCAACCCAGCGCATGCCGAACGTCACGATGATGTTGATGATGATGTAGATGACGGTGGCGGCGGTGAAGGCCTCGAACACCTGGAACGTGAATTCCTGCATGGCACGCGCGCGCGCCGTCAATTCCATGAGCCCAATGGTAAGCGCGACCGCACTGTTCTTGATGATGTTGAGAAATTCGGAGGTCAGCGGCGGCAGGATGATGCGATACGCCATCGGCAGCAGCACGTACACGTAGGCCTGGGCCCGCGTCATGCCGAGCGCGAGTGCGGCCCAACCCTGGCCGCGGGCGAGACTCAAGATGCCGGCGCGCACCTGTTCGGCCACGCGCGCGGAGGTATAGAACCCGAGCGCGACCACGGCCGTGTAAAACGAGGCGTCGGGAAGCTGCTTGAGCCAGTCACCGGCCGCCGTCGGCAGGAGCTCGGGCAGCACGAAGTACCAAAGGAACATCTGCACCAGCAGGGGGATATTGCGGAACAATTCCACATAGGCGTCGCCGAGCCGGACCAGCCAAGGGCTGGGCGTGGTGCGAATGACCCCGACCAGCGATCCCATGGCCAGCGCCAGGCACCACGCGCTGAGCGCGGTCGCGAGCGTCCACCAGGTGCCGAGGAGCAGCGTCTCCAGATAAGTGTGAACCCCGTCCGGCGAGGTCTGGAAAAAGATGCCCCAGTTCCAGTGGTAGTTCACGCCGGCCCCCTTATCAGGTCACGATCATCAGATATCAGCGATCAGCAAGACAGAGTCCGCCGATCGCTGACGCCTGCTATCGGGTCTCGACCGCGATCAATACACCGCCGGGTCACCGCTGTCGGTCGGACTGGCGATCACCTTCTTGAAGGCGGCGCTCATCGGCACATTGAGGTTGATCCCCTTGGGCGGGATCGGCTTGAGGAACCACTTGTCGTAGATCGCGTTGATCGCGCCGCTGCGATAGGTTGCGATCATGGTCTCATCCACGACTTTCTTGAACGGGGCATCGTCGCGCCGCAGCATGATGCCGTAAGGCTCGACCGAAAGCGCGTCGACGGAGATTTCGTAATCCTTCGGCGACTTTGATCCGGCAACCAGGCTGTAGAGCAGAATATCGTCCATCACGAAAGCGGCGGCGCGGCCGGTCTCGACCATGAGGAAGGCCTCGGCGTGGTCCTTGGCGGCGAGGATGTTGAGGTTGAGGCCCTTCTGTGCGCCGATCTCGGTGATCTGCTTGATATTGGTGGTGCCCGAGGTCGACGCGACGGTCTTGCCCTTGAGGTCGTCGACCGTTTTCAGGTTCGCAGACTTCTTCGACACGAAGCGGTTCGCGGTGACGAAATGGGTGATGGTGAACCAGACCTGCTTCTGCCGCTCGAGGTTGTTCGTGGTCGAGCCGCATTCGAGGTCGATCGTGCCGTTCGCCATCAGGGGGATACGCGTGGCGGAGGTGACCGGGTTGAGTTTGGTCTCGAGCTTGGCGAGCTTGAGCTCGTTCTTCACGCCCTCGACGATGCGGGCGCAGAGGTCCATGGCGTAGCCCACGACCTGCTGCTTGTCGTCGTAATACGAAAACGGCAGCGAGGACTCGCGGTGGCCGAGCGTGATCGTGCCCGTATCCTTGATCTTCTTGAGCGTGCCGGTGGGCTCCTGCGCGAGCGCTGGGCTGGCGACAACGGAGGCGATCGCAATCACCGAAAACAGCATGTTGAGACGCATGGGAGTTCTCTCCTGTAAAAGCACTCGGGCGCTTGCGCACCGGGCAGTGCGCACGACCACGGCGCGGCCGTCAGTCCCTCACTTTAACATAGCTTCCGGGCGCGTCCTCGAGCGGCGTGAGCCTGCCGCCGCCAGGCTCGCGTGCTGGAACCTCGGTCGAATCTTGCGCCCTGATCCAATTGAGCCAATCCGGCCACCAGGAGCCAGCGTGCTCTTTGGCCTTGGCGAGCCACCTGTCGAGATTGGCGCTGGTCGGTTTGGGCCCGGTCCAGTATTGATATTTCATCTTGTCGGGGGGATTGACGACACCGGCGATGTGCCCCGAGCCGGCGAGGACGAACCGCACCGGGCCGCCGAAAAATTTCGTGCCAAGCAGCACCGAGCGCGCCGGCGCGATGTGATCCTCGCGCGTGGCCAGATTGTAGATCGGAACCGTCACGCTCTTGAGGTCAAGCCTGTTGCCGCCGATGACCATCTCGCCCTTGCTGAGCCGATTCTCGAGATAACAATTGCGCAGATAAAACGAGTGATTAGCCGCCGGCATTCGAGTTGCATCCGAATTCCAGTACAGCAAGTCGAACGGCGCCGGCTCCTTGCCTTTGAGATAGTTATTGATGACGTACGGCCAGATCAGATCGTTCGAGCGCAGCAGGTTAAAAGCCGTGGCCATCTTCTTGCCTTCGAGGTAGCCGCGCTCGCTCATTTCGCGCTCGCGTGCCGCGATCTGCTCCTCGTCGACGAAGACCTTGAGATCACCGGCATGGGTGAAATCGACCTGCGCGGCGAAAAGGGTGGCCGAAGCGATACGGTCGTCGCGCTTGGCTGCCATGTAGGCAAGCGTGACGGCCAGGAGCGTCCCGCCCACGCAATAACCGACCGCATTAACCTCGCGTTCGCCGGTCTCTTTCTCGATGACATCGAGCGCGGCGAGCGGGCCCTCGCGCATGTAGTCTTCGAAGCCCTTCTCGGCGAGTCTCGCGTTCGGGTTCACCCAGGAGATCACGAAAACCGTGAGGCCCTGATCCACGCACCATTTGATGAAGGATTTCTCCGGCGTCAGGTCGAGGATGTAGAACTTGTTGATCCAGGGCGGCACGATCAGTAGCGGCCGCTTGAGCACGGTTTGCGTAGATGCAGCGTACTGGATGAGCTGCATCAGCTCGTTTTCGAAGATGACCTTGCCCGGCGTGAGCGCGAGGTTGCGGCCGACCTCGAACATTTCCGACTGGGACTGACGGATCTTGAGGTCGCCTCGTCCGGCGGCAATGTCCTCGGCCAGCATGTGCATGCCGCGCACAAGGTTCCCCGCGTTCGAGGCGAGAGTTTCG
>WNGE01002221.1_pt1 | contig 25671 bp, 21 predicted proteins | sample 5400651 | NCBI WGS metagenome assembly WNGE01 (sample SAMN13153370, study PRJNA577476) | soil metagenome | isolation source: 60 cm soil or saprolite under grassland replicate 2 | place: USA:California | collected 2016-06-15 | reverse complement strand
TGGAATGCCCATACTGGCGACGATCAAATAGAGCGGATGGTGTCCCAGCGAAACCGCCACCGGCGCCGGCTCGCCGCGCTCCTGATATTTCTTGATATTGATCGCCCCATGGTGCGCCGACGAGATATGCAGGGTGATCGATTGCTTATCCTGCACCATCAATCGGTAGGAGCCGAAATTGATTCTGCCGCTATCGGGATCTTTAGTCATCACGATGCAGCCGGTTCCAAGGTAATTGCCGCCGTCATGAGCGTGCCATTTGGGCGCGGGAAACTTGAGCAGATCGACGTCCGCTCCCACTTGACGGTTCTGCAGCACCGCGCCGGCGGACGTCTCCTGGATCGGATATTGCGCAGCAGCTTGTTCGAAGCCGATCATTTTTCCCTGCAAGCGCGACACCAATTGATGATCGCTGTCGATGTCGCGATAACCGAGGGTCAGCGCCAACCGCTTGGCGTTGAGCATCGAGCCCGTTAGGACCCTGAAGCCTTTGCGAAAACCTGGAATCTCGTCGAACAAGAGTGCCGCTCCCCGGCGCTGGCCGTTGACCTCGGTCATCAAGCCAATCTCGAGATTGGCCTCGGCTCCTTTGACGCGCTTGAGCTGTCCTAATCCTTCCACTTCCTTGAGCCAATCCCTTAGATCCTGCATTGCTCTATTCACCTCTCTTCATGCGTAGCTGACCTGCGGCATGTCCGAGCGCATTCCCGCTTTTTGCAATTCGGCTTCAAAGCGCCGGCGGATCGCCGGGTCCTCGTCTTCGTACTCGATCATCGTGCCGCCTTTCTTGAGCGAAGTCGTCGTGCCGTCTTCGTGGAGCTTGGCCGCCAGTTGAAATCCGGTAGGATGGATTCTGCCGCTGTAGCGCAGCGCGATGTGGCGCGCCGGATTTGTCGATGTATTGAAGTGCTGATGAAACCATCCGCCCGGCGGGCAATAGATACTGGCCTCCTTCCATTTCAACTCCACGACTGCTTCTCCTCGTCCGCTCGTGTAGGGTTCGAGGCCGAGATCCTTGGGCCACATGATGACGTAGCCGTCGCCTTCCAGACCCAAGAGAACCGCGCCGGGCCCGTGATAATGCGCCTTTTGATAGCGGGCGGCGGGCCAGTTGGACACATGCGCGATCATCGAATTTCCCGCCATCTGGAATTGCGTGAGCTTTACTCCGGCGCCTTTCTTCTCGTGCTCATCGACCTGCGCGGCGAGAATGTCGGGAATGAAGTTGGTCTCCAACACGTGGGTATTGCCCCGCGCATAGCGTTTCTTGCCTTCGTTGAAATATCCCTCTTCTCCGGCGAAGCGATCGGCGAACACGAAGGCATTGTTAAAAACGAACTCGGGATTGCGGTAGGCGTCCAGGACCATCGGCGCGTTGGTGACGGCTAAAAATTTTACCGGCTCCCGCCCGCCGTTGATCAAGCGATGCCAGCTATTGAGCGGCGGCGAAAAGAGGCTCATCCGTCCCCACTCGAACAGACTTTTTTTCTTCCCCTCTTGCCATACTTCCGTTGCGCCCACGCCGTCCAAGATGCAGATCAGCTCTTCATAGAGATGCTTTTCCGGTTGCAGGGCGTCGCCGGGCGGAATCTCAGCCACGTACATGCCGGTAATTCCTTCCATGCCGTGAAGGTGGACGAAAGAGCCCAGGCCGCCGGTGCGCCGCCAAGGAGCAAGCTTGATGTCGCGGACATCTTCCATACCGTGACCAACCGCCACAGGAATGCCCTCGCTTTTCATCCACGGGTGATAGCCGGTCTGCTCTAACGCGTTCAGCAGTCTGTCGAAGTTCATATCTTGATGCTCCCTTCTACCTGCCATTCTGCCATCGTTTGCAAATTTCTCACCGCATTATTCGTGCTACGAGGAAAACTTACGACGCTCTGTCGATCGAGGTGTGACCCTGGAGGAACGAAGGCAGCGGCGCAAATGTTTCATTTTGTGTCCGGCGCTCGGCACAATCTTTGACCTTTTCGCTGCTGATCTCATAAACCACTCGCCGCGCCGGCATCTTAAAGGCACAACTGCTTTGCCTTCGTTCTGGAAGGGTTACACCTCGATCGCTATTCCACCGTGAATCATCTGCGCTAATCAATCTCGGCGTGCAGTTTCGGATCGATCTCGCACGCGGCCCACATGCACTGGTCTTCGAGTCGATGAAACGCCCGTTTGAAAGCCACCGCCTCTCGGACCTTGTTCTGTTGTCCCTCGGTGAGCGCATATTTTTTTATCAGATCGCGTGTCGATGAGCCGTGCTCGATGTCGAGCTCGGAATGAACGGTAAAGTGCGCCAGTCCCCACTCCGGCACTTGGTAAAACTTGGTCAATGCCTCTGCCAGCTTCATTCCTTCCCCCCCTCTGCCCGTGCCGCCATCCTCGTCGAAGCTCAGCGCCGCCCCTTCCAACCAGCTATGGTCGCGCGCATAGGCCAGCCAGGAATCGACCAACAAGCGATATTCGGCAGTCAAATCCCGGAAATCTTCCATCTCGTCGCGCGAGATCCCCAAACCCTCGCCCAACTTTAGCCACAACGCTGCGTGGGGACCGACCTTGCCGCCGATTACCCGGTCGTCTTCTTCCTCCATATATTTTTTCATGCGCTCCATCCTGATCTCTTTCACCGGACAGTTGGCAAGAATATAGAGCTCCTTGCGCGGCACGTTGACGCGATAATAGTGGAGCTGTTTGACCCACATCTGAACCTGCGGTTTGCTGAGCAGGCCCTTGATCATTAGTACCCGCATCGCCCTTTCTTTGTGACGCGGCGGCCGCTTGCTCATAAGCTCTTCAATCAACTGATCTGCGCTCGTGGTCATTTGTCTCTCCTTCCTTATTCAACGCGCCAGCCATACGCGAGAAAGCCCCCCGTCCGGCATGTTGAATCTGCCGTCGGCGTCGGTCTCGAAGCCCAGGACCTTCTGCTGAAAAACAAAGTATCGGGGCACATAGGCCAGAGGAATATCGACCACGTCGTCGTGAAATACCTGGATGACTTTGCGATAAAGCTCATAGCGCTGTTTTGCATCTCTGGTCTTGACCGCCGTCTCCAGCACGCGGTCGATCTCTTTATTGCAATATCCGGACGAGTTTTCAGTGCGCTTTTTTGCCTTCACCTCTTCTTCGGCGCAGCCAAACTCGCTCTCGAACTCTTCGGCCGGATCGTCGGGAATATCGCCGCCGCTCAGCACCATCATAAAATCGCCGCTGCTCTCGCGCGTCACCCGCGCGCCCCTTTCGAGAATGGTTACTTTGGTTTTTATGCCGGCGGCGGTCAGTTGCTGGTGGATCACCTGAAGTTCTTCTTCTTCGGATTTCTGCCCGATCAACTCGAGCTCCCAATCCGGAGCTACGCCCACATCTTTGAGCAACGCTTTGACCTTGGAGGGATCGGGTTTGATCTCGATCAATTTCACGCGCCACGCACTGCCGCCGGGAAAAAGCTGGTCCGCCGGCTCGCCCAAACCCCAGAAGGCGCCGTCGATGTATTTTCTTTTATCGATCGCGTAGCGCACGGCCTGGCGCAGCCTCACGTCGTTAAAGGGCGGATCGGCGACATTAAAAAGCAACCGCCGATAACCCGCATGCTTGGCGACGCTGGTCTTGAGATCGCGGTATTCACCCTTGAGAATTTTGGCAATAAACGAATACGGCGTCCGCTCGATGATATCGAGATCGCCGGCCCGCACTCCGGTAAAACGCACTTGATCTTCCAGCACCGGTTTCAGGATGAGCTCGTCCAGATAGGGGAGACCTTTGCGCCAATAGTTTTTATTGCGCACGAAAGCGATCTCTCGCGCCGGCTTGTAGTCTTTGAATGCGAACGGGCCGGTCCCCGGTGGAAACCCGGCCAGATCGAGCTTTCCGCTTGGCACCGATCGACTGGGCACAATCGGAAACGGACGAATCGTCGCCACCATGCTGAGAAACCCCGCGTGCGGGTTCTTCAGCACGAACTCTACGGTGAGCTTGTCTTTGACTCTCACTCTTTCGACGCTTTTCAACATGCTCAAGCCGGTGGTCCCGTTGTTGGGATCCATCGCGTAATCGACGCTCCATTTCACGTCTTCGGCGCTGAGCTCCTTGCCATCGTGAAATTTGACGCCCTTGCGCAGCTTAAACGGGTAGCTCTTGCCGTCCGCGGACACGGTCCAGGACTCCGCCAGGCTGGGAACGAGCTTGCCGTGCTTGTCAAAATCCAACAACGCCTCATAGGCGAGCTGGCGCACGTAGACATTGGTCGAGGTTGTGCGCACGAAAGGATTCAACCCGTTGATGTCATTGCGTATGGCGAGCACCAGTCGTCCGCCGTACTTTGGCGCTTCGGCGCCGGTTAAAAGATCCGCGGAAAATGGCAAAAACAACGACCAGACAAACAGAGAAATTCGCCGCATAAGTCCACCCTTTTTTGCGCCAGGCGTCACCGTTGTCTCATTTTCGATAAAGTTGGTCGACCAAGCCGGAGCGCACGACCTCTCTGACCGGTCCCTCGTCGATGAAATCCTGCGGATTGGCGCCTTTGGCTTTCGGATTGGTCAGCGCCGCTTCCTCCAACAATAGTTTGATGTCGTCCGGGCGTATCTCCGGCACCGGAGAAAGCAACTTATGAACATGGTAGTCGTAAGCTTGTTTCAAGATGTCGGCATCGTCGGTGCGCGTATATCGGCCCAATATCCGCATGCCGTCCGCCGGACGACTCTTGAGATAGTGCGTCGCCTCGATGATCGCCCTGATAAACTGGCCGACGATGTCACGTTTGTCTTTGAGAAAGCTTCTCTTGGCGACCAGCGCGGCTTGAGCGTAGCGAACGCCGGTTTGCGACAAGTCGGCCAACTCGCGCAGTCCTAATCGACGCGCGATGAACAGGTAGGGAACCGACATCACTCCTGACTCCACCACACCGTTCGCCATCGCGGGGACGATGTCCGCCGAGCTGCCGATTTGAATCAACACGATATCTTTCCCCGGCTCCAACCCCTGTCCCTTGAGAAAATGGCGCGTGGCGAAATCCATGGTTCCGCCGAAACGCGTGACCGCCATCTTCTTGCCGCGCAGTTGGGCCACGTCTTTGATTGATGAAACCGCATAGATCGAAAAAACCCAGGTATGGACGTTCGTCCCAAATATCGCCACGTCGGAATAGCCTTGAAGCTGTGCCACCACGCCGCCGGTGCCGCCGCCCGCGAGCACGTCGATTTAATTCGCCAGCAGGGCCGCCATTCCCCGGGTTGAAGAGCCAACCTGGATGAGCTCCACGGATAGATTGTTCTTCCTGAAGAAGCCGGCGTCATGAGCCGCCCACAACGGCAGGAACGACGCCGTCGGCGCCGGGTAAGCAACGCGCAAGGAAGCCGGAGCCGCGCCGGCTAAGCGAAGCGCTCCAAAAGCGATCAGAGCGACAATGATCGCCAGCGCTCTTCGCGCTCTCCTCGGTTGAATTGTTTCCAGCTCCATCAGCGGTAAACCTGTTTGACAAATCCCGACCTCACAACGTTTTCCATCAAGCCGTCGTAAATCAGCTCGGCAGGGTTGATCTCCAGCGCCTTGGGGTTTGTTTCAGCTTGCTGCTCCAAAACGGCAGTCAAGTCTTCCGGCTGAATGTCGGGAATCTGCGGCCAGACCTTTTGCACGTACTCGCTATAGGTAATGCTCAAAGCCTCCGGATCGGTCGTCCGGGTATAACGGGATAGTATGCTCAATGCTTCGAGCCGCTTGGTTTTGATAAAGTGAATCGATTCGATCAGCGCCTTGAGGAAAGACTCCATTCGCCCTTGGTTGTCGATGAGAAACTGCCGTTTCGCCAAAAAGGCGTTCGACGCGTATCTCGCACCGCTTTGAGTCAAATCCGCCAGCTCCTTAAAGCCGAGCTTTTTGACCGTAAAGTTCTGCGGCACGGCGACGACGCCGGCCTCGATGGCGCCGCGCACTAAGGCGGGAGTCATTTCCGACTGGCTGCCGACCTGCAGGAAGCTCACGTCCTTGCGCGGATCGAGATTGGCGCGCTTGAGAAAATAGCGAGCGGCGAAATCGCCGACGCCGCCGAACCGGCTGACCCCGAACCGTTTGCCGCGAAGGCCGGCGGCGTCGACAATCGACGGCTGGGCGTAAACAAAAAAATTGAGCCGGTTGTTCAAACTGCCGAACAGCGCGAGATCACGATAGCCCTGCAGGTAAGAGGCGATGCCGCCGACTCCGCCGCCGGCAACCACGGCCAGTTGTCCGCTGAATAGGGCGGCGATCGCAAGCGACGATGAGCCGACGTAGACAAGGTCGATCGCGACGCCGTGCTTGTCAAAAAATTTCGCCTCCTTGGCGACCCAGAGGGGCAGCTGCGTCGCCGTCGGCGCCGGATAGGAAACGCGCATAGGAGGCGCCGTGGCGCCGTATGCATTAACCGCTACGAGACCGAACGAAATAGCTAAGAGCAACAAAGCTATTTGAATTCTTTTGTCCATCTCACCGCCGTAAAGAAGAAAACTGGACCGCACCATCACTTTCGCTAAAAAATCAGCAAATCAAAGCCTATACCATTTTCCCCGCAGTTCTCGTTCTAGTCCAAGGCCTGGAACGACATGCCTATGCCGTCGACGCGAGGAACGGAGCGGCCAATCGTTGCAAAAATTCATGGACTGCATCGGTGATAATTTCAGCTTAAATAGCCGCGCTCGCGCCAGTATTGTGCTGCCGCCGGGTGGAGAGGGATTTCGAGAGGACCTTGAGGCGTATCCCGGCACATGCTGTCGAGCGGGAGCGGGCCTTCGCCCTGCCAGGGAATCCGGTCTTTTCTCACCTCAAGGGCATGGCAAAATGCTCGCACGATTTCATGGGAAATGTCGTCGCGCGTGAAAACCATCCAGCCGCTGAAGTCTAGGCTTGTAACGTCTTGATCCAGCTTAGAACATTGCATCCTGGTGATGGCCGCGCGGCGAAATCCCATGGCATCCAACCTCTCGAGCAGTGGATCATCTAAGGGGAGAAAGCGCATACCCGAGTTTAAAGCCTCGTTTCCCCAAGTGCTGAGCGCCTCATCGAAAATCGCGTCGATTCTTCCGCTCGCTAATGCCTCCATCCGCTTCGGTCCGTTAACCACGCGATCGTCGTAGCGCACCTCTCCTCCCCATTGGCCGATTTCTTCGAGCGTAAAACCGGCGGCCGCGAGTACTTCTCGGATGAAAAGATGCACGGAATGAGTCAGGTGGCCTCGCATTGAAACCCGTAGAGGATAACGTTTTTCCCGAATTGCCAGAAGCGATGTAAGGCCTGTGCGTTTGCTTACGGCAAAGCCGATTCTATCCAGTGACGGGATAACGGTGATGGCCCGCAAGGGGAGCGGTTGTTTGAACGGTCCTGTGCCGCGAAAAGCCAGCGTCGCCGGCGCGGCCGGATTGATGATGGCGAAGTCTGCTCTTTTTTCCCCGACCTCCCAGATTCCTTCAGGCGAATCACTGGCGAAGAAGCTCAGAGACCATTCTGCAGTTCCCTGTTCGCGAACCTGGACAAGAGTCTGTTTGTAGGGCCAACCATCGCCTCCGACGAGCTCCGAGGCCGTTTCAAGCATCAGGCGCGACCGGGTTACGACCGGACGCGCGTAACGCGTGGCTCGTTGGATTTTTTGTTTCTCCGCCATAACATTTACCTATAAATCGCTCCACAAAGCCGGACTTCGTTACCTTCGCACCATCGTGCCCATCTCACCGCGCATAGAGCTTCTCGACAAAACCGCTCGCGATAACATCCTTGACAATCGAGCCATAGATCAGCTCTGCAGGATCGATCTCGCGCGCCTTCGGATTGGCTTCGGCCAACTCTTCCAAAACCAGCTTGAGATCTTCCGGTAGGATCTCAGGCACTCTCGGCCAGATCACGCGGCTGTGATAATCGTAAGTCTGCGCCAGCACCCTCATGTCCGACATTCTGGTGTAACGGGCAAGGATCTTGATCCCGTCATCGCGGCGCACCCTGATAAATTGCATCGCCTCGATGATCGCTCGAACGAAGCCCTCGGCGGGGCCCTTGTTCTGAGCGAGAAACTGTCTCTTTGCCAGAAAAGACGACGAGGCATACCTCGCGCCGCTCTGGGATAGATCGGCGAGCTCGCGAAAGCCGCTTTCCTTCGCCTTGATGTCGTAGGGGAATGCCATGGTGCCGACGTCCACCGATCCGGCGATCAGCCCCGACAAGATGTCCTGCACCCTGCCGACTTGCACCATGGTCACTTCGCGGCCCGGATCGAAGCCGTTTTGCCGCAAGAAATGCCGCGTGGCGAAATCCATTGTGCCGCCGAAGCGCGTGACCCCGATACGCTTGCTGCGCACTCCCGCCACGGTCGACACCGATGGATGAGCATAGATGGAAAAAACAAACTTGTTGTTCATCGCGCCGAAAAATACCAGGTCGCGCTGGCCCCTCAGATAGGCGTTGGGTCCGGCTGAGCCGCCGCCGCCGAGAATATCGATTTCTCCGGCGAGATAGGCGGCCATGGCGATCGGCGAAGAGCCGACGTGGACCAGCTCGACGTCAAGGCCGTGCTTGCTGAACAGCCCGGCCTCGCTGGCGATCCACAACGGCAAATAGACAGTGGCCGGCGCGGGATAAGAAACGCGCAAAGTTTTGCGTTGCGCCAGAGAACTCGCCGGAAGCGCGAGAAGAATGATGGCGGCGACAAATAAAAGGCTCCGTGCCTTCGCGCTGACTGTCCGCTGAATCGTGATGGTCGATGCTCGCGCTTCTCGGTTCAAGGTTCCACGTTCAAGGTCCCAGGTGCGCGCCTCGCGCACCCTGAGCATCGAAGGATCTATTACAAGGGGTAAGAAAGATCCTTCACTTGGTTCAGGACAGGCTTTGAACCTTGAACTTTTTTTATTCATCGCTCGACTCTCCTTGCTCGACATGCATAAAGCCGAGATTCTCCATCAACGGCCGGTTGTGATGAACCAGGAAGCGAGCCGGGCGATCGCCTGTGTTGAAATGTTGATGCCAGCTAAAAACCGGAATACAGAGAACATCTCCTTCGCTCCAGTCGTAGCGCCGATCTTCGATGAGACTGTAACCCTGTCCGGAGATGACGTAGTTCACCTCTTCGTACATATGCCGATGGGCCCCAGAGCGCTTGCCGGGGGAAATCTCGGCGAGCAGCGTTCCCAGCACCCGCATGAGAAATCCGGTCTTTGGGTCGATCACATAGCGCACTCGGCCCATCGGCGTCTTCTCGAACTCGACTTTCGCATTATCAACTAACACGCGGCTGGCGCGCCGCCGCTTTTCTTCGCCGCCGGAAAAAAACAGCTGTTCCTTGTAGAGCGCATCGGTCGGATTGAGCGGTTCTGTCGTTGCCGCCGCTTGGATACTTACGCGCGTCGAGTCGTCCGCGCCGGGAATCAACGACTTCATCGCGCTCTCGCTCTTATGGCCGAACACCCAATAGTCGGGGTAGCGCTCGTCCTCGTACACCGCCAAGCCAAGAGCGAGTGAAAGCGGCCCCGTCGTCGCCGCCAGATAAATGAAATCCTCGTTCCCGGTATTGAGATGGCGATGCCAGGAAAACATCGGCACGCTGATGAAATCTCCCGGCGCCCAGTCGTAGCGCACGCCGTCGATGATGCTGTGACCGTTACCCTGCAGAACATGGATGACCGCTTCCACCGTGTGGCGATGGCCGAGAGTCTTCCAGCCCATTCCCTCTTCTTCGCCGGCCGGAATACGGTTGATCCAGAAACGAAAAGTTCGGTGATTGAAACCCAGGCGTGGATCGACGAGATAAAGATGCGAGTTGTTCTCAAACTGAGAGCGAATCTCCTCGGCCTTGATCTGCACGGGCGCCTGCAGCCTTCGCTTCACCTCTTCCTTGGCGAAGCTGACCGATTCCATCACCATGCGCTCGTGATCTTCGGGTCGTAGGATGGCCATAATTATTTATAGAGCCGCTCGACAAGACCGGAGCGCGTGACGTTATCGACCAGGTCGTTGTAGATGAGCGCTGCGGGCTGGATTTCCCGGGCTTTAGGATTTGTCTGGGCGAGATGCTCCAGAATCAGCTTGATATCGTCCGGCTCGATCGCGGGCGACCGGGGCCAAACCTTTTGCGCGTACTCGTCGTAGGCCAACTTTAAGATTTCCCGGTCCGCCATCCGGGTATAGCGCTGAAGTATCTTCAAGGCGCTCTCCGGGTTCGTTTTGACGTAATGGATGGATTCCACAAGCGCCTTGACGAAGGACTGCATACGAAGCCGTTGGTCAATCAGAAAGCTTCGCTTGGATAAAAAAGCCGCGGTGGCGTAGCGCGCGCCGCTTTGCGACAGGTCCGCCAGCTGCCGATACCCCAGCTTGCTCGCCGCGAAGTTATAAGGAAACGTCAAAGATCCGGCATCGACCGTGCCGTTCACCAACGCCGCCAAAATATCCGCGGTATTGCCGATCTGAACGAGCTGCAGATCTTTCTGCGGGTCCAGGCCGGAAGTTTTGAGAAAGTAGCGGCTGGCAAAATCTAGGCTCCCGCCAAACCGCGTTACCCCGAATCGTTTACCGCGCAGACCGGCGACGTCGACGATGGCGGGAACGGTAAATATCTTGAACGCGAAGCGGTGGTCGAGGGTCGAAAACAGCGCGAGGTCGCGAAAGCCCTGAAGGTACGCGGTCGGCGCCGCCGTGCCGCCGCCGGCGAGAACGTCGAGCTCGTCGCTGAGCAACGCCGACAAGGCGATCGGCGACGAGCCAACGTACAGCAGCTCGACGCTGAGATTGTTCCGCTCAAAGATACCGGCTTCCTTGGCGGCCCAGAGAGGCAAGAAGGCGGTTGCCGGAGCCGAATAGGATACCCGCAAATTTCTTTCCGACGTATACGCGGTATTTGCCACCGTCGATAAGAATGTCGTTCCGAGCGCCAAAGCGATCTTTACGCCGAACACAAAAATCCCGCCGCGTTTGAACATCTCGATGACGCTCCTGAATTAGCGAGTTCTAAAAATCTCCTGATACAGCCTGACGTACTCTTTGTAGTCCTGATAATTTTCCGGACTGATGACGACGCGCTGGAAACCTTTGAGTGACGCATTCGACGGTGACTCGACATCGGTTCGGGCGGGCTCGCGAAGACCGCTTCGAACCATTTCCTGTCCCTCCTTGGAGAGAGCGAAGTCGGTGAACAGCCGCGCCGCGTTCGGGTGCGGCGCGCGCGCCGCGATTTGCAGCGGGTTCACCTGCACCACGACCGGATCGAGCGCCAGCCACTCCATCGGCGCGCCTTTTTGCGCCACCCGGCTAATCCCGGAAGCATAGGCCATAACCAGGGGATATTCTCCGGCCGCGGCGAGCTGCACCCGTTCGTCGTTGCCCCTTTTGACCACGGGATTTTGTCCGGCGAGCCGTTTCAGATAATTGACCGCCTTTTCTTTGCCCCATGCTTGGCTGAGACCGATGAGCACCGGATAGGCGTCGGAGTCCAGGGAGATCTTGCCGTCTTTCCATTTGGCATCGAGCAGAGCTTCGTAGGACCTCGGCGCGTGTTCGCTCTTCACCAGACGGGTATTCACACCCAGAACATAGCTATTGGTATGGTACGCGATCCACTCACCGTCCCGACCGATCATCGATCCATCATAGGCGTTGCTTTCCGGCGACCTATAGGGGACGACGAGCTTTCTTTCCATCAGCGGCGCATACATCTCGCCGCTGCCGGAAAGGACATCCCAGGCGTGCCTGCCGGCAAGCGCTTCGGCGAGAATCTTGTTGAGTAGCGGTCCCCGCCCGGCGCGGAAGAGCTCGGTTTTGACCGACGGATATTTTTTTTCGAAGCGCTCCAGTATCCGTTGGCTCAAATCGAGATTCGTCGTCGTCCACCAAACCAGCTTCGCTTCTTTCTCGGCCGCTTGGATAAGCCGGGCATCGGGCCGCTCTTGAGCAATGCTTTGAGCGCTCAATAAAAGCAGGAAGACGGCCAGCCGGCAGCTTGGTATCGAGTTTGGTCGTTTCGATTTCATTGCGCTCAGCGCCCGCGCTAGCGGTCGAGTTTATCGAGCACGCTATGCCACTTCGCGGCTATTTGTTTTTTCTTCTCTTGGCTCATCACGTTGGTCGCCGGAAATTCTTTCAACCAACGAAAAGGCCGGCAGGCGTCGATGACGATCCGAGAAGCGACGAAGCGACCCGCCTCGCGATCCTCGGGCGCGACTCTCGGATTGATATCGCTGGTCGGAAAATCGTGCATAATTTGAGTTTGCGTCGCCGGATCACAGCGGCTCGTGATCGCCCAAAACACGTCTCTGAGATCGGACGGGTCGATGTCCTCGTCGACCAGGATCACGAATCGACCCATGCCTAAAGTCGCGCGCACGCCCAAAGCAATGGCCGCCGCCTGGCGCGCATGTCCCTCGTAGCGCTGCTTGAGAGAAATCACCGTGGCAAAGGGGCCATGCAGCCATACGCCGCGGACATCCTGCACGCCGGCGTATTCCAAAGCCGACCACACTGCGGCCGCCGGCAGCGGTATACCGAAATGATCCATTCCCGGTACCGGTTTTAACGGCGGATCTCCTTGAATGATCGGGTCGTTGCGATGCATCACCCTGGAGATCTTGACGACCGGTTCGTTCCGCACTCCAGTCGCGTAGTAGCCGGTTCTTTCTCCGAACGGTCCTTCCGGCCGCGACTCGCGCTCGATCGGCGGCATCTCGCCTTCGACGACGATCTCCGCGTGGGCCGGTATGGGAAGCCCGGTCCGCTCGCCGGTGAGGATTTCCAGCGGCTCGCCGCGCAGCCAGCCGGCGACATCGAGTTCTTCGACTCCCCACGGCTCCCTTTGCGCCGCGGCGAGGAACAGCGCGGGCTCCTGGCCGAAAGAGAGCACCACCGGACAGCTTTCACCGCGCGACCAATATTTCTCGACGATCAAGCGCGCGTGATGGATATGATTGATGAAAATACCCAAGGTGTTTTCGTCGTGCACGACCACCCGGTAGACTCCCATATTGACCCAACCGGCTTCAGCCTCGCGGGTGAAAACGCACGATCCCGTCCCGATATAGTAGCCGCCGTCCAGCTCGTGCCATTTTGGCGCAGGAAATTTCAGCAGGTCGACATCTTTTCCGGAAAAGACGTTTTCCAGAACCGGACCGGTTTTTAGCTTCTTCGGCGCGAGCGGTTTAAAGGTCTTGAGCTTATCCTTCCATGCCTTGACCAGATCCACGTTGGGAAGATTCGGATCGAGCCCCAGCCCCAGAGCCATTCTTCTGATGCCGGACATCGTGTTGGATGAGACGCGATATCCACGCGGAAAGCCCTTGATGTTGTCGAACAGAAGCATGGGATGGCTCGCGGTGCTGGCGATGGTCTCCGCCAATGCGCCGATTTCTTCTTCCCGGTCGGCGCCGTCGATCTTTAGCAGGTCGCCGTGCTCGTCGACTTTTTGCAGGTAGTCTCTCAAGCTTTGGAAAGGCATTTCAGACCTCTGAGAATTTTTTCCGCCGTCAGTGGAAGTTCTGTGATTCTGACTCCGGTTGCGTTGTAAACCGCATTAGCCACCGCCGGCGCGATGATGCTGATCCCGGCTTCGGCAACCGACTTGGCGCCGAAGGGACCGGGGCCTGCTTTGGCTTGCACCAGCGAAGTGGTGAGCGGAACATGGTCGGCGATGTTGGGGAGTTTATAATCGCCCAACGTCACCGTTGTGATGCGGCCGTCATCGAGCTTGAGCTCTTCGGTGAGGGCGTAACCCAATCCTTGCACGATGCCGCCTTCGATCTGGCCTTGGTGAATCAATGGATTGATAACCGTGCCGACGTCGTAAACAAAGTAAAGATGCTTGAGCCTGACTTCACCGGTAGCAGTGTCGACTCCGACATCCGCTACCACGGCCTGAAAGGAATAGACATCTGGTTTATGGCCGACGAATTCGCCGAATCCTTTGAGCGGTCTATCCGAAAGCGCTGCCAATTCCTTCAACCCCAAGCGCTTCGCTTTGCCATTCTCCTTGAACAGCGCGCCGCCGCGCTGCCAAGTAATGTTCTCGGCCGTGGTTCCCCATCGTGACGCCGCTAGCTCGCGCAGCGCGTCGATCAACGAGTTCGTCGTCCGCAGCACCGCCTGTCCCTCGATATGGGTGCCGCGCGCGCCTTTGATGCCCTGATCGTAGGGCGCATTGGAGGTGTTGCCGACTTCGATTCTTATCGAGTTGGGATCGACGCCCAGCAGCTCGGAGACGACCTGCCGATGCATGGTGTACGCGCCCACTCCCTGGTCGCCCACGCCGCTCAAGAGCCGCAGCATCCCGTCGCGCTCCAGAACCAATTCGAAACTCGAATCGCCATGCCCCACATGGCGGTCACCCAACGCTATGCCCCGTCCCGTCGTGACGGAGTTCGCTGCTTTCGCCGGTCGGCTTTTTCCCCAGGCCGATATTTTCGCCACGCGCTGGAGCACTTCGGTGCAGTAGGGATCGCTCAGACTCTCGCCGGTGGCGCGCGTGTCGCCTTTTCTGAGTCCGTTGCGTAAACGCAACTCCATCGGGTCGATGCCCAGCGCATGCGCGATCATGTCGACGTGGCTTTCCACGGCGAAAAGAGTTTGGACCTCGCCCGGCGCGCGGAAGTAGCCACCGGGAACTTGATTGGTATAGACGCAGTAGCCTTCGAGCAGTGTATGCGGAATATTATACGAACCGGCGACCATGTACGCGCCGCTCATCGATCCCTGGGGATTGGGTTTGTATGCGCCGTAAGCGCCGCCGTTGTAAAAGGTCTTGCCTTCCCACGCCCATAGCGTGCCGTCTTTTTTCACGCCGGTGCGCAGCTGCACCACCGCGGGATGGCGCGGCGAGGTCGCGGTCAGCTCTTCGGTGTAGTTTTTCACGAAGCGTACCGGGCACCCGGTTTGTTTCGACAGGTAGTATGCCGCCGGCGCCAGTGATGGATAGTCCTTGGCCCCGAAGGAGCCGCCCATGTTGCTCGGGTAAATGGTGATCATCTCCAGCGGCATGTCAAAGTACTCACCCAAAACCTTGCGCAGTTTGAATACCGACTGATTGGCCACCCAGATCGCGAGACGCCCCTGTTTATCGACTTCAACGGTGATCGCGTAAGGCTCGAGATAGCCCTGGTGCACGAGCTGGGTGCGGAAACTATTTTCGAAAATATGATCCGACTCAGCAAAGCCGCGCTGGATATCGCCCTTGCTCGCTCGCACCAGGGTCTGGACGTTTTTCAAGGTCGGCGCTTTGGTCTTCGGCCCGTGATAGCGTTCATAGTCCGGATGGAGCACGGGCGCCTCCGGCGTCATGGCCTCGAGCGGGTCGAAGACCGTCGGCAACTCCTCGTACTCGACGTCGATCAGGTGAACCGCTTCCTCCGCCGTATCGGCGTCGACGGCGGCCACCGCCGCGATGTCTTCGCCGACGTAGCGGACCCGATCCGAGGCCAAGACCGGCATGTCTTGCAGCACCGCGCCGATAAGTCTTGGATCGAGATCCGCCGCGGTTACGATCGCCTTGACGCCGGAAAGATTTTTCGCCTGGTTGATATCGACGTTGACGATGCGCGCATGGGGATAGGGACTACGCAGCACCTTACCCCATAGCGTGCCGGGCCGATAATGATCGGCGGTATAGGACAAAGCGCCGCTGACCTTTTCCGCGCCTTCCACTCGCGGTAGCGGCTGGCCAATGATTTTACCCCTCATCGAAGATACTCTTCCCCGGTTCCAGTAGTTCCAATCGTTCAACCCCGATCTTTATCCTTCTCACACGCGAAGCCCCCTCTTTGTCTCCCCCGCTCGCGGGGGAGATGTAAGAGGGGGTCCTCGCGTCGCAAGGAGGAAAGAGGTGGGGGGCTATTCCAACCCGAGCTCCGCCCAGCGGCTGAGAACTTTTTGCGACAGCTCGCGGCTGACCGTGTTGATTTCAGGAAACTCCACTCCCTTGAATTTCGACGTCGCATCGATGGCGATGCGGGATGTGAAACCATGCTTGACCAGCGGTTGGTGCCCGCCATGCTGACGCGGCGGCGTGATCCACACATCGCGATGCGGCTCGGTGCGCGAATACATGCGCCACCAGATATCGTTCCAGTCATCGATATCGGCGTCGGCGTCGACGACGATGATCCAATTGGGCCCCATGGCGTTGACGCCCCAAACCGTCTCGACGATTTGCATGACCTGGCCCGGTTCCTTTACGTCGGCCGACACCACGCAGATCTCGCGGCCGCAGCCGGGATCGGGAAAGCGCACATCGACCACTCCCGGCGTGCCGAGGCTTTTGAGCTTGCCCCAGAGGACCGCGGAACGGGTGATTCTCTTGCCGCCGTCTTCCATGAAGTTACAGATCAGCCCTTGGTGAATCGGATTTTTCCGGTGCGTGACGCATTTCACTTCGAAGACGAGACCTTCTTTTTCGCCGCCGTAAAAGCCATGGGATTCGCCGTGTGGTCCTTCGTCGACCCGGACCTTCGGCAGCACTTCGCCTTCGAGAATGATCTCTGCCTGCGCGGGAACGAGAATGTCCAACGTCTCGCACTTGGTGAGGTCCACCGGCTTGCCGCGCAGCCCGCCGACGTAGGCAAACTCGGCGTGGCGCGCCAATCCCGAACTGATCGGGCTCATCGCGGCGATGCAAAGCAGCGGTTCCATACCGATGGCGACCGCCATGGGCATGGGTTCGTTCGCCGCTTCGTACTGACGATAGTGCGCCAGGCCGTCGCGGTGAATCGACATCCAGAGAGTTTTCTTGTCTTTCACCAGCAGGCGATACATGCCCATGTTCTGATCGCCGGTGGCGCGATCCTTGGTGATGCAGCCGTGAAAGGTGCCGAGATAAGGACCGGCATCTTTTTCATGCCAAACCGGAGTCGGAAACTTGGTGATATCCACGTCGCCGTTTTTATAAACTTCCTCCTTGCACGGCCCGCCTTTCACTTCGACGGGCACCATCGGATTTTTAAATCCCGAAAGAAACTTCTCGAACATCGCGCGCATGTCGCCTTCGATGCCCAGCGCGACGGCGACTTTGCGGTCCGTCGATAACACGTTTGTGACCAGCGGCGTCTTGTGGCCTTTGATATTTTCAAACAACAACGCCGGCCCTTTTCTTATCAGCGAATGATAAGCGATGGCGCCCAGCTCATGCACGGGCTCGACGGGAGCTTTGACGCGTTTCAGCTCTCCCATCTGCTCTAGCGAATGCAAATACTCGCGTAACGAATCAAATGGCATAAACGGATTCTCCTTTCATCATCGCCAAGCTCAGTCTTTGCTGAGTGCTGACTGCTATTCGATTCTATGAATGTCCCTTCAAAACCTCTTCAACAAACTTCGGCTCGACAAATCTTCTGAGATCCACGGCTCCGCGGGCCTTAAGCTCCGGTATGCTGTCCCATGCGTTCTGAATCCCGAGCAGATCGGGTCTCGGCTCGGCGCGTACCAGTCGGGTGATTTCCCGGTATGTCTCTTGGGTTTCCGCATCCGATGAGCTGTAGGCTTTTTTTAAAAAATCCATGGCGGTTTCGGGACGGGTTCTCCAGGATTTGATGCCATCGATGATCGCGGCAACAGCGGCCCTGACTAGGCCTGGCCGTTCTTTAATTAATGAATCATTCGCAATCACGATCGCATTGGCGAATTTTGTTTGGATCGTCGACAGGTCGAAAATGATATTGAGGCCGGCTCGTTTCGCAGCGGGAATAAATCCCGCCGTAACGACCGCGCCGTCGACTGCGCCACCGGCCAGAGCGGCGGCTCGCGCGGCCGAGTTGCCGATTTGCAAGATCTGCACATCCCGATCCGGGTCCATGCCCCACTGGCGGACAAGGAATCGCGTTTGAATATCCGAAAAGGCGCCATAGCGGCTGACTGCAATTCGTTTGCCCTTCATCTCTTTCGGCGTCTTGATTCCGGAGCGCGCGACAAACAGATGCTGAAACTGATCCACGCCGACCATAATAATCTTTAGCGGGGCTCCGGCGGCGATAGCTCGCAGTCCGTCGGTCGCGTTGCTGTTTGCCATGGGAGCGCTTCCCGACGCGACCGCTTGGGTGGTTGTCACGCCACTGACGACGTAGATCATGGTTGCGTCGAGACCGTACTTTTTAAAAATACCTTGCGCATGCGTAAATCGGATCAGATCGCTTTGGCCTCCGATGCCGGTGTAGACGAAATTGAGCGGCGTGAGCTGGGCCGCCACGATCGTCGGCAAAAGGCAAAAGGTCGCGCACCACCATGTCGCTAAAAAAAATCCTTTTGTAAGCCGCATCCTTGCCTCAACTGGAGCAGGCCCTCGTTTTAGACCGACTTTGAACATTGAACTTTGAACCTTGAACTCTCCATTATTCTCAACGATAAAGCTGCTCGGCGAACCCCGACCTTGCCACCTCGCGCAACACCCGGTCGTCGATAAACGCGGCCGGGTCGGCGCCCTTGGCTTTCGGGTTAGTCAAGGCGATTTCCTCGAGCACCAGCTTGAGATCTTCCGGCTGGATCTCGGGCAACTTGGGCAGCAACTTGACGTGCAGATCGTAAACCGCTTGGAGAATGTCGTCATCGCCGATGCGCAGATAGCGCTTGGTAATTGCCATTCCTTCTTTCGGCCGCGCTCGCAGGAAATGGATCGATTCGGCGAGCGCCCGAAAGAAGCGCGCCATGAGCGCCTGCTTTTCCGCAAGAAAGCTCTTCTTGGCGACGAAGGCGGTCAACTGATAGCGCAGACCGCTGCGCGTCAGGTCAGCGAGCTCGCGCAAACCGTTTTTTTTGGCGATCAATACGGCCGGATAACCCATCACCGCGGCGTCTAAGTTCTTGGCGAGAAGCGCGCGCAGAAGGTCGTCTTGGGAGCCCACCTGAATCAGGGTCAAATCCTTGTTCGGATCCAAACCGCGTTGGCGCAAAAAATAGCGCCCGGCAAAATCATTGGAGCCGCCGAACCGGGTGACGCCCAGCCGCTTGCCCTTGAGCTGCGACAGATCCTCGATCGAAGGCACGGCGCAAATAGAAAAAAGAAATGTATTGAACAGCCCGCCGAAAATGGCGATGTCTTTATACCCTTGGAGCTGCATCGAGATGCTCGGGTTGGCGCCGCCGACCACGACGTCGATTTCACCCGATAGCAAGGCGGTCATGGCGATCGGCGATGAGCGGATCGCCACCAGCTCCACGGCGAGGTTTGCGTTCTTGAAAAACCCGGCATCGTTGGCCGCCCAAAGCGGAATGAACGAAGCGGCGGCCGAAGGGTAGGCGACCCGCGTCGCCTTGTTATCAGCGGCCGTGCTGTTACGGCAATCAAACAGAATCAGCGCGCAAGCGATCAGCGCTCCGGCCAACCAATGCTCAATCACAATATTTCCTCAGCGATAAATCTGCTCGACGAAACCGGAGGCGATAACCTCTTTAGCCGCGCGACCATCGATAAAGCTTGCCGGATTGGCGCCCTTGGCTTTGGGATTCGTCAAGGCCACTTCTTCGAGAACTAGCTTTAGATCTTCCGGAAAAATTTCAGGAATTTTGGGAAAGAGCTTTACGTGGAGATCGTAGGTCGGCTTGATAATATCCGGGGCATCAATGCGCGTGTAGCGCTTGAGGATCTCCATCCCTTCTTTCGGACGGGTTTTTACGTAGTGGGTGGCCTCGACCAACGTCTTCATGAACCGCACCATCGAATCATGATTCTCGGAGAGAAAACTCCGCTTGGCCAAGAAGCCCGCCAGCGCATAGCGCGCATCTATTTCTGAAAGATCGGCGAGCTCACGCAGCCCTTGTTTCTTGGCAAGGAAGTTTTGCGGAATGCCGACCACACCCGATTCGATGGCGCCCGAAGCCACGGCGACCGCAATGTCCGGCATCGCACCGATCTGCAAAAAAGAAACATCCTTTCCCGCTTCCATACCGTAGCGCTTGAGATAATAGCGCGCGGCAAAATCAAGGGTGCCGCCAAAGCGCGTGACGCCCATGCGCTTGCCGCGTAGTTGGGAAACATTGGTGATGGCGGGCTGGGTCATCACCGAAAATAGAAAGGTTTGAATGATGTTGGCGAAGAGCGCCATGTCCGTATAACCCTGCAGCTGCGAAGTCACGCCGCTGCTTCCACCCCCGGCCAGGATGTCCAGATATCCCGACACCATCGCCGCCACTCCCCGCGTCGAAGAGCCGATGGCGATCAGCTCGACCGAAAGACCGTGCTTTTTGAAAATCCCGGCGTCCTGGGCGGCCCAGAGCGGCAGAAACGCGCCGGCCGGCGCCGGATACGCGACGCGCAGCGGACGCTCCGCGGCATGCGATAGCGCGCCACTCGCCATGAACAAAAGGATTGCTAGGATTGAAACTCTCGCGGTTTTGAATTGCGTCCTCATCGTGAGATTCCCGCGCATTATTTAATTTCATTCAGAGCTTCGTTGATGAATCGGGCATCGACGAACTTTCGCAGATCGATGCCGCTTTTTCCCCGCGACTCGGGGATGCTGTCCCAGGCGTTTTGCAGTCCTTCGAGATCGGGAGTCGGCGCGGAGCGCAAGAACCGATTGGTTTCCGTGTAAATATTGTCCACGTCCGCTTCGGAAACTTTGTAGTATTTCCGAATGAAAGTTTTTGCCGGCTCCGGCTGCGCTTTCCAACTTCTGATACCGTCGAGAAAACCCATGGTGACGGCTTTGACCAACTCGGGCTTTTCCTTGATCACCTGATCATGCGCGACCATGATCTGGCTGGCGAACTTCGTCTTGATGGTGGCGAGATCGAAAATCACATGCAGCCCGACCTTTCGCGCCACCGGAACAAATGCCGGCGTCACGATCGCGCCGTCAACCCCGCCGCTTGCCAGAGCGGCAGCTCGCGCGGACGAATTGCCGATCTGCAGAATCTGCACGTCCTTATCCGGATCCATGCCCCATTGGCGCACGACAAAGCGAGTTTGGATATCGGAGAAGGCGCCGTAGCGGCTCACCGCGATCCGCTTTCCTTTCATGTCTTTGGCGTTTTTGATTTCCGGACGGGCGACAAACAGATGTTGGAATTGATCGATATTGACCATGACGATTTTCATCGGCGCGCCTGCCGCCATGGCGCGCAGTGCGTCGGTTGCGGTGGTCGTCGCCGACGCCGCCGCGCCCGACACGATGGTTTGTGAAGTGGTGACTCCGCTGGTCACATAGAGCATAGTCAAGTCCAGGCCGCGCTTCCTGAAGAACCCCGCTTCGTGGCTAAACTTGAGCGCGTCGCTTTGCGAGCCGGAACCGGTGTAGACAAAATTCAACGGAATCAACTGTGCCTGGGCCCACTGCGGGCAGGCGAGAAGCAAAAACCCTATGACGACAAGCGGCTTAAAATATTTTCCTCTTCCCGGTCTTAAAGTAGTCTCTTCCTTCTCCCCTTGCGAAGGAAGGTCAGGATAGGGGGAACGAATAAAGCTGCGCCTCCAGCGAGACTGAGGGTATCTGGTGGATGTCATCACCCCCTTCCTTAATCCTTCCCCGCAAGGGGGAAGGAAAGAAGCTCGCTGAAATCCAAGCTCAGATATCAAACGATCAATGAAGTTTTTGAAAACGTGCGCCAATTTCATCTTAGTTTGAAATATTTTCTTCTCTGAGAATTCCCAGCGTCTTTAGCAGCGGCTCATCGGTGTACGAAATCAAGATGGCTTCCGATGACGATGATGAGTTTACATGCTCGTGCCAATGCCAGCCGGGAATAACGAACACATCGCGCTCGGACCAGTCAAAGCGCTGGTTCTCGATCATCGTGTAACCCGAGCCGCGAAAGACATGATAGATCGTCGCGTTGTTATGCCGATGCTTTTGCGTGTGCACGCCGGCGCGTAGCTTCTGCGCGTAACAGGCGATGCTCGGCATCACCGGGCCGCCGGTATGGGGATTGAAGTATTCGAGCCTGAGATCGTCGTATGGGCTGGCATCCGACGGCAACATGCCGTCGAGCGCCTGCACCATGTTTTTCCATGGATATTTGGTCAGCGGCGAATAGTTTTTGTCCCAGGAAAAGTTCGCCGGGCGCATGCCGGGAGCGGCAAAGCGCGCCATCGATGCTTGATCCGCTTGAGTGTGCGGTTGCGTGCGCTTTCCCGGATAGAGCTCGAAGAAAATCGTATCCATCGCGTCGATGAGCGGAACGTCCAGACCATCGAGCCACAGCATCGGCCCGTCGCTTTCGTTTTTGTGATCGTGGTAGCTCCACGCCGGCGTGAGAATCAGATCGCCGGGCTCCATCCAACAGCGCTCGCCGTTCGTGCAGGTGTAGGAGCTCTCGCCTTCGATAATAATCCGCAGCGCCGCCGGGGTGTGATGGTGCGCCAAGGCGGATTCGCCGGGGAGAATAAGCTGGATCGCCGCGACTAAATTCGGCGTGGTGGCGAAATGTCCCATCTGTTTCAATCCCGGATTGGTCAGACCCAGCACCCGCCGCTCGACATTTTCAGTGCTGACGACTTCGGCGGCGCGCATCATCTGCTCGCGCAGCACGGGCCATTGCCAGAGATGAGGCACGGCGCGCTTGTGCGGCGGATTGCCCTGTCTTAGCCAAAGAGGACTAAGATGAAGCCGGGCGACGTCTTGATAAAAAACTTCCGGGTCAATTAGATCTTTGCTGGCGGGAGCGCTTTTGCTCATGGAACACCTCTTTGCAAACGCCTACATGGGCGAGGCCGAAGCCTGCGCCGGGATGACGATCTTTTCCCTATTCAGATTTGGCAGGACTTCCTTGGCCATCAGCTCCAGACTCTTTTTCGCTTGATTGAGCCTGAGCCGGCCAAAAACCGGCCGCATCATGATCTTGTCCGTGCCCATCGCTCTGCATTGGTGCAGGATCTGTTCGGTCACGTAGTCCGGATCGCCGACGATAGAGATCCCCGCACCCTGCAACTGCTCGAATGTCCAATTTTTGATTTCCATGACACCGATATGCTCGGTCTTCTTGAATGCGGTGGCCTGCTTGGAAAAATATCCATCCGACACGCTGCGGCCATAATTCGCCGGCGAGCCGCCGAATTCTTCGGCCGGCCCGACCAGAAGATCCTTCTCCGCTTCCTCACGCGCTTTGGCATTGGTTTCCGCGACGTAAATATCGCGAGACACCACGCAATGTTCGGGGCCCGGCGACCAGCCGCAGTGCTCTTTCGCGAAGCGCCGGTAATATTCAAAGCTTTCACTGACTTGGTCGGTGGGCGACCATGATGCTGCCAGGCATATGCGGTTCTTTGCCGCCCACTCCATGCTCTCGGCGCTGATCGATGGAATCCAGGTCTCCGGGATCGGCTTCTGCAAGGGCCGGGGCAGAAACGCCACATAGTCCAGATTCCAGTACTTGCCGTGGTAATCGAACGGCTCCTCAGCCTCCCAACCCTTGCGGATGATCTCCCAGCCTTCTTCGAAACGCTCGCGCGACTCGGCTGAAGGAATATTGAAAGCCCAGAAGTCGCCGCCCCGCGTCATGCCGACGATGAGTCGGCCATTGGAAAGATTGTCCAACAGCGCGAGCTCTTCGCCCAACCGCACCGGGTGGTGCAAGGGAAGACAATTCCCCATCAGTCCGATCTTGATGTCCTTGGTGAGCACTGCAGCCATGGCCGCGAACAGGTTGGGCGACGGTGAAAGTCCGTTGGCAGCGCGGCTGTGGTGCTCAGGAAAAAAGATGCCGTCGAAGCCGTAGCTCTCAACGCCGCGCAAAAAATCGACCACCTCGTCGTAGATCTCCTTACCGAGAATTCGGTCGTAATCCTTGCCAGCCAACAAATACGATCCGGTAATGCGTCTGGGATAGCCGATACGCATGAAACCGTCCGCCTCAAGATAATCTAAACACCGCTCTATGGTTTTTTTGTGAATCGCGTTCAAGCCGCACTCGTTCGGGTCGAGACCTAAAAGTTTCTTTTCGCGCTCGTAGAGCTTTCGCTCTTCATCGCTCATGGAGACGGGCGCGGCGACGGCCGCGCGCTCGAAAGCATCCACGAGCGCATCGGTCAATCCCGGATAGCTCGCCGCCACGCTCTTGCGAATGCCGAGAAAGTGGTAGGTCGGGTAAATCTTCTCTTTGCTAAACCATGCCAAATGGGATTCGACATCCCCGATGGGAAAGCAGAGGTTTGAGCTGTTCGCCACCATCTGCTCGAGGTCGCCGTAGGGGTCTGGCGTGCGGCTGGCGCCGCCCTCGACGACCCAGTTAAACCAGTGGCCGCCGGCGCCGCCGGGATAGATCACCGCATCCAAATCGCCCGCGCTCAATCGCTGAATCAGCTCCGACGCTTTTATGCCGCCGCGTCGATGGGTGTGCGCCCATTCGCCGCCGATGGCGCCGTCGCTGGTCAGCGGTTCGGCGGTAATCCAGCGCGCCGCGCTTCTTGTAACCCCAAAGTGATCCGCCAACAGACCGCGTAAATAAACGCTGGTGGCGCCGAGCACTCGTCCCATGCCGATGGTACGGCCTTTGAGATCTTTCGGTGTCGATGACTCGCGCCGCATGACAAACTTTCGCTGCACCATGCCGCGGGTGACGAAAATCGGCAGCGCTACGAATTTCTTTTCGCTTCCGCGTGCGATACGGACGAGAAAATCCGGAATAACCTGCTCGGTGGCGGCAAACTTATCCTCAACATCGCCACGCAGTCGACTTGAGCCACGCGGATCGAACGCCGCAGGCTCGAACGTCGCGTCGAAGCCATCCACTTTCACCCTGCCGTCGAGCAAGGCCTTGGTCCAGATGCAATTGGGAACATGAATGCATAGGCTTGGCATCTAGTCGCTCCCTCCCTTGGCCTGATAAATCTGCAGTACGTTGCCCTCGAGGTCGCTGATAAATGCCACCCAACCGTGCGACACTTCCAAGACTTCGTGAACGATCCGAACGCCCCGACTCCTGAAGGTCTCGATCAAGTCGTGAATTCCCGCCTGAACTTGAAAGCTCGGCACGAAGCCGACTCGGCCCCGCGGCGAGTCGGCGGCCCGGCCGTCGCGGTGGAGCACCAGCGGCGCGCCGGAAGTGGCGAACTCAAAATTGGTCCCAGCGACGCCGCCGAGCGGTTTAAAGCCGAGCACGTCGCGGTAGTAGTTGACCGCGCGATCGAGGTCTTCGACGTAGACGAGCAGCCTGCGCGCATCGAACAAGAGTGGCGCTGTCTTGGGTTTCATCGCCGACCTGCGAAGGGAAAAAGATCTTGAATGGTAAAGCGGCGCCGTAAAAGACCGTCGGCCTGAAGATAGTCCATCAGTTTTTCGATCGTATGGCGCTGCACTTCGCCGAGTTCGTAGCGGTAGGGATCGAATCCGAGTACCGCTCTCTCGCGCTCGAGCAGCTCGCGCTCTCGCTGATCCAAGCGGGCTTCGCTGGCAGACCAGGCGCGAGCAAATGCGTCCACCAAGGCATCAGCAAGACCCGAATTGGCATCGAGACAATCGGCTCGCAACTGAAGGCCATGGACCGTTGGATAGATCTTGGTTTTTTTAACCCACGCCGCGATCGTCTCGGCATTTCCCAAAGGCTCGCAGAGATCCGGAAAGCGTTTCAAAGTTCCGCCGATCATTTCGTCGCCGCCGAATAGAGAAAAAAATCCATGTCCTCCCGGATGAATTAGAGCATCGAACTCGCCGCCGCTGAGCATTGCCGCGGCAGCGACGACTGCCTCGAAACCCTCGGGCTTGCCCAGCCTCCCCTTAAGCCACTTCCAGTCGGCATCTTCTTCCGCGCCGTGAATCGTGTGCCATT
>WNGE01006336.1_pt1 | contig 25682 bp, 25 predicted proteins | sample 5400651 | NCBI WGS metagenome assembly WNGE01 (sample SAMN13153370, study PRJNA577476) | soil metagenome | isolation source: 60 cm soil or saprolite under grassland replicate 2 | place: USA:California | collected 2016-06-15 | reverse complement strand
ACCCTGGCCCTGTTCAGGCGGCACGAAGCCGGTCCCGAGCTTCCGTGGGTACGACGGCCCGGCGACGGCGCTGGCCAGCAACGGCTACCAGGTGGTGTCCATCAGCGCCAACGCGGTCAACGCGTACGACGGTGACGTCTACGACTCGGGCGCGCAGGCACGGGCCGAGTTGATACTTGATCACTTGGCGGTGTGGAAGAGGTGGTCGACCGTCGGCGGCGGGCCGTTCGGCCGGAAGTTCGTCGGCAAGGTCAACCTGCAGAACGTCGGCCTGATCAAGGCCAGAAGTTCTACGACGACACACGCTATTCCGTGACCGGCGACACCGCACCGCGGTCCACCGTCACCGTCCTCGGCGCGAACCACAACTTCTTCAACACCGAGTGGACGCCGGGCCAGTCCGAGGCGCCGTCGAACGACGACTGGTACGGCGAGGAGAACGAGTCGCCGTGCGGCGCCAAGTACGCGGGCCGGTTGACGGCCAAGGAGCAGCAAACGGTCGGTACGGCGTACGTCGCCGGCTTCTTCCGCTTGCAACTGGGCCACGAGACGAAGCTCCTGCCGTTGCTGGACGGCTCCGACTCGCGGGCCGCCTCGGCCGGGCGGGCCGTCGTACGGGTCGTCTCCCAGGCGCCGCTAGTACGACGGCGGGACGTCAGCCACCTCGACAAGCCACTGCCAGCTGGGTCGGCCACCGGGAAGGTGTGGGCCGAGGTCTGTGCGGGTGTGAGCGAGCCGTCTGGAGGGGCAGCGGTGACAAAGAGCTGCATGACGACTGACGACTCGTCAGACGCTCCGCACTGGGGCGCAGCCTGGTACGCGGCCAGGACACCGACCACTGCTGTGACCAGGCTGACGTGGACCGGGACCAACGGCGTACTGCGACTCAACCTGCCTCTCGGGCAGCGCGACGTACGACGCTACGCGGCGCTGTCCTTCCGTGCGGCGCCGGACCCGGCTGGGGCGCTGACGACCGACCTGAGCGTGCGCGCGGTCGACGGGCGCGGCCGGGCGGCCGTCGTACCGGTGTCGGCCGTGAGTGACGCACTGGTGCGGATGCCTGGACGCAACGACAGCGGACTGCCGAAGAACCTGCTGCGGACAGTGCGGATCCCAGTGGCGTCGTTTAAGGGTGTGAACCTACGTGACGTGCGTGCTGTCGAGTTGCGGACGGACCGGGTGGCGCGTGGGTCGGCGTACGTGAGTGATCTGGCGTTCTCTTCGCCTGGCGTGGGCTTCTCGGCTCCCGCACGGCTGTTGCCGCGGCTGTCCGCGTCGAGTGTGACGGCGAAGGAGGGCAACGCCGGCACGACGTCGATGGACTTCTGGGTGAGGCTGTCGCGGCCGAGCATCCGTCCGGTCAGCGTGTACGTCGAGACGAGCGGAGAGCTGGGCGACGCCGTCGGCGACGTGGCCCGGCAGTTGGTCTTCAAGCCGGGCCAGGTGAGGCTGAGGGTGAGTGTGCCAGTGTGCCGGTCGTCGGGAACACACGCGACAGCTACGACGTGCCGTTCAGCCTGGTGCTGTCCGCGCCTCGGGAAGGGCTGCTCGACCAGTCGTTCGGCCACGGTCTGGTGCTTGACGACGACCCGACACCGACGCTGACGGTCGGGAACGCTCAGACAGTGGAGAAAGCCGGCATGCTGCGCTTTCCGGTCAAGCTGTCCGCGCCGAGCGACAAGTTCGTGTCCCTCTCCGGCGTACTGAAGGACGGTACGGCGGTGATCCGGAAGGACTACACCAGCGCGTACGACGACGGGTCGAACCCGCCCGACCGCACCGCCGACGGCTACATCGAGCCAGGCGGAAGCACCGGCGACCTGTCCGTCACCATCGTCGACGACAAGGTGAAAGAGCCCACCGAGATCTTCACGGTGGTGATCAACTCTGCCGAGGGCGCCGACATCAAGCTCCCGACGACGGTCACCGGCACCATCACAGACAACGACTGACACCTGGTCCCGCCTGCGCAGTGTCACCCCGCAGGCCCGTCAGGTGGAGCTGGAACGCCGGGTGCGCCGAACAGCTGGGCAACCATCTCGGCGCGGCTGCCGACGCCCAGTTTGGCGAAGATCCGGCGCAGGTGTGTCGAGACGGTCCACAGACTGATGTCGAGAACGGATCCGATCGCGCGGTTCGTCGCTCCGTCCGCGACCAGCCGCGCGATCTGCCGTTCGCGCGGGCTGAGGGTCCGGCTTCGCGACGCGTCGACCACCAGTGCGACCTTCAGATCACCCCGCTCGACAACGAGGCCAAGACCGGTCCCCCCGTCGACCCCGGTGAGTGCGAGTCCACCGGTCTCGGCGCGCACGCAGTCGCCGCGCGATGCGGGTCGCCCCGCGGATGAGCGCTGGAGCGTTGCGTGCCAGGACCGGCGCGGCCCGCGGGATGAGCCTGGCCGCGATCGGCACCAGGGCGCCGATGAAGGCTTCCGCCTCGTCCTCGCTCTCCGCGTTCGACGCACGGCGGGACAGGTGGGCCATCAGCTCGGCGTCGCGGTAGATGCGCTGGACCGGGTTGACGAAGGACTCGCCCTCGTTCTCTCCTTCGGCCTCCGCTTCCGCCTCGAACTCGAACTCGTACTCCGTCTCGTCCTCGTACTCGCCCTGGATCGCCGGATAGCGGTGGTCAACTGAGGTCGTCATGGCTGTCTCCCGGTTCGTCCGAAGCTCAGCGGGCCCGTCGCGTGTTGCTGCTGGTGGTGGGCCGTCCGGCAACCGCTCCCCGGGGGACCTTGACGTCGCTCACGACCCGGATCGTCCGGGGCCCGCGTCCGTTGGCGGCCGGCAGCCGGACCGGCGTCACCACGCGCACATGGCCAGGTCGCGGCCGCCCACTCACGGGACGGGTCTGGATGCTCGTGCGGACCGGGGTCCGGGGCGCGCCGTACGAGGTGGTCCGCCGGGCCCGGCGGGGAGTTCCGTAGCCGTTGTAGTAGTGGCGAGAGCGATGCCCATGCCGACGTACGCGTGACAGACCGCGGGCGTGCCGGCGAAGAACCGATCCGGTGGCGGTGCCGCCGGACAGCACGCGTCGGACCGCCTGGCCGATCGCCTGACCAGCCTCGACGGGACCGACCGGCTCACCAGCCGCGACGCGCCGGGCCAGCGTGGCGCCGGCCGCGTTGACGATGCCCGGCACCATCCGCACGCCAGGTCGCGTCGAGCGGTTCGAGTACAACAGGCGCGTGACGGTGGCGGCCCCGCGCAGCAGTGCCGGGAGCATCCGCTGGAGCTCGCGCCGCTCCCGAGGCGAGATGGTGATGTACGAGCGGTGGCCATCTCCTCGAGCTCGGCCTCCAGCTCCTCCTCGCCTTCGCCCTCGAGTTGCGAGGCGACCGCCCGGGCCAGGGCGCCGGCGGCCGGTCCACCGACCGCGGTCGCCACCAGCGGGCCCGCCGTCTTGGCCAGGGTGCGGAGGAAGGGGGCGGCCTTCCGGAAGGCGCGGCCGATGGACTTGAAGAACTCCTCGGCCTCGTCCTCGCCTTCCTCCTCCCACTCGTCCTCGAACTCGCCCTCGAGTTCGTCTTCGAGTTCGTCCTCCATCTCACCTTGGCCGAGGAGGCCGCCGACGGTGCGGGCGATGCCGCCGAGGGCGCCGAGGAACTCCTCGCCCTCGTCCTCGCCTTCCCACTCGTCTTCGAGTTCGTCTTCGTACTCGGTCTCGAGCTCTGCTTCGAGTTCGCCGGCCAGACGGGACATGGCAGCCTCCTGGGTTGTCCGTCGCAGTGACGAATCCATGGCACCGCCCGGCGCCGCCGGGCGGCAGTCGCACCTGCGCGTGAGACCGGGACGCGCTGCCACGGCCGCCTGAACACAGACAGGTGACACAGGCGCAAGCCACCACGTCCGGGGTAGCTCATCCGAGGGGTACGGCGTCTCGGCCGGTAACCCTGGGTGAGACGGCGGTCCCGGGATGCGGACCTGCGCGGGGCGGGTTGGAATTGTGCGGGAACATGGGGGAGGCAGGGATGGTTGAAATCCGGAGAGCCTGCCAGACATCGTTCATGAGGAGCCGACACGTGTCACTGCCACCGCTGGTCGAACCGGCCGCCGAGCTGACCATCGACGAGGTTCGCCGGTACTCGCGGCACCTGATCATCCCCGAGGTCGGGATGGCCGGGCAGAAGCGGCTGAAGAACTCCAAGGTGCTGGTGATCGGCGCCGGCGGCCTGGGCAGCCCCGCGCTGCTCTACCTGGCCGCGGCCGGTGTCGGCACGCTGGGCATCGTCGAGTTCGACACCGTCGACGAGTCGAACCTGCAGCGCCAGATCATCCACGGCCAGTCCGACATCGGGAAGTCCAAGGCCCAGTCGGCCAAGGAGTCGATTCTCGAGGCCAACCCGTACACGAACGTCGTACTGCACGAGGAGCGCCTCGACAACGACAACGTGTTCCAGATCTTCGAGCAGTACGACCTGATCGTCGACGGCACCGACAACTTCGCCACCCGGTACCTGGTGAACGACGCCGCGGTGCTGCTCGGCAAGCCGTACGTCTGGGGCTCGATCTTCCGCTTCGACGGCCAGGTCAGCGTGTTCTGGGCCGAGCACGGACCGTGCTACCGCTGCCTCTACCCCGAGCCGCCGCCGCCCGGCATGGTCCCGTCCTGCGCCGAGGGCGGCGTACTCGGTGTGCTGTGCGCGTCCGTCGGCGCCGCGCAGGTGACCGAGGCGATCAAGCTGCTCACCGGTATCGGCGACCCGTCGCTGGGCCGGCTGAACATCTACGAGGCGCTCGACCTGAACTGGCGCACCCTGAAGGTCCGCAAGGACCCGAACTGCGCGATCTGCGGTGAGAACCCGACGGTCACCGAGCTGATCGACTACGAGAACTTCTGCGGCGCGCTGTCCGACGAGGCGGCCGACGCGGCTGTCGGCTCGACCATCTCGGTGAAGCAGCTGAGCGAGTGGATCAAGCTGAAGGACAACGGCGAGAAGGACTTCCTGCTCATCGACGTCCGCGAGCCGAACGAGTACGAGATCAACCGCATCCCAGGCTCGGTGCTGATCCCCAAGGCCGACTTCCAGACCGGTGTCGCGCTGGAGAAGCTGCCGCAGGACAAGCAGTTGGTCTTCCACTGCAAGTCCGGTGTCCGCTCCGCCGAGGTGCTCGCGATCGCCAAGGGCGCGGGCTTCTCGGACGCCGTCCACGTCGGTGGCGGTGTCGTCGCCTGGGTCGACCAGATCGACCCGAGCCAGCCGTCGTACTGATCCGAGAAGGGGGCTGGATAATCTCCAGCCCCCTTGTCTAGAAGGGCATGCGACAGCCGGCGACGGCCTGAACCGCGACCGGATCACCGGTGACGATCGGTGAGTCGTCGCGGCCTGACACTGTTCGCATGTACGCCACGGCATCCACGGCGGCGCGACCCACCGGCTCGCCCCTCCCCAGTCGGTAGGTCCCGCCGCCCTGTCCGGTGAGTTCCAGTACGACGGCCGGCCGCTCACCCCAGAACGGCCCCGAATCGACGTCGTACATCACCTGCGCGACGATCTCGTCGGCGTACGGTCCCGCGTCGAACGACCGCCCGAGCGCCTGGCACGCGTCGTCGCGATGCATCCACAGATCCCGCGCGAGCAGGATGTCCTGCACGTAGCCGAGGTCGAGTCGCTCGAATCCCGGGATCCCCTCGACCTTGAACGTCAGCCGCCGCATCAGCGCAGGGTTCCGCGAGATCGTCCGCGTCGCCCTCGCCCAGATCCGGTCGAACGAGGCGCGCAGTTCGTCCGGCGGCGTACCGCGGTGCTCGTCGGCCTGCACCATCATGTGCGCATCCAGCAGCACCACATCCGGATAGACCCGCCGGGCCCGCCGATCCCGCAGTGGGAACAGCCATGGCCGGATCACGTCCTCCGCCTGACCGATCAAGTGGCCCGCGATGTCGGCGACGTCCCATTCGTCGCAGACGGTACGGCGCTGCCACTCGGCGCCGTCGATCGATGCCAGCAAGTCGTGCCAGGCCTGGATCTCCGCGTCGCGGTGGACCTTCGACCTTCGTCTGTCGGCGCGCCCGATCTGCTGCGCGAGTACTGCTGTCATGGTTTCCCCCTCGTTGGTGCATACCGCTGGTAGAACATTTCGAGTACGACGGGCAGCAGCCGGATGTACCGGCCTTCCGCGAATGACGCGTCGGGCTCGTTCGCGATCTGCTGCGAGAGCAGACCGCCCGTCAACGACGTGTAGAGAGCGATGGCTTCCTCAGTGGCCGCGTCCGGGTGCAGCCGACCGGCGTCGACCGCCTCCTTCAAGTGCTGCCGGAAGTGCTCGATCGACTCCTGCGCCGGCGCGAAGGCCTGCGGACTCGGCTCGAAGCCGGGGATCGTCCGCCAGAACAACAATTGCGAGTAGACCGGGTGATCCAGGCACCACCGAAGGAACGCGGTCGTGCCGACCTCCAGTACGTCGTCGTCCGGGCTCGCGGAGGCGACGGCGTCCTGCTGGACGGCCAGGACGAGTTCGGCGCCGCGCTGGAAGAGCGCGTCGTAGATCGCTATCTTGGACGGGAAGTACTGGTACAGCGACGGCGGCTGCATGCCGAGCCGCCGGGCCACCGCGGACAGGCTAAGCGCCGCGACGCCCTCGGTCTCCATCAGCGTGATGGCGACCTCGAGGATCTCCTCGATGGTCTCCTGGCGGCGACGTGTACGGCGGTCGAGACCCGTAGTGCTCATACGCTGAGGAAAACCTAAAGGCATTAGGGAAGTCAATAGGTCGTAGGAATCGAGTTGGATTGTCCTCGCCGGGACGTAGTGTCTTGGCATGTGCAGAAACATCACGGTTCTCCGGGGACTCGAGCCGGCCGCGACCTCTGAGGAGATCTACGCGGCCGCGCTGCAGTACGTGCGCAAGGTGACCGGCGTCGGCTCGCTGAGCGCCACCACGCGCGGCCCGATCGAGCGAGCCGCTTCCGACGTCGCGCGGATCACCGAACAACTGCTCGCAGAGATGCCCGAGCGCCGGGTGCCGCCGCAGACTGTGCCCCCGCTGCGACGTCCCGAGGTACGGGCTCGGCTGGGTCTCGACTGAGGAACATCAGTGGGGCGGGATCTGCTCGCCGGCCGCCGTCGACAGGGGCTGGTGTTCGGGCTGATGGTGGTCGGCGTCGTGCTGTCGCTGGCGAACACCAACGCCCAGACCGAGCTGGTGCGTCGACGGCAGGACGCCTGCGACGGGACACTGCCGCTGCCGACCAGCGCTTACCTCCTCGGCGCCGCGGGTCTGATCGTCGGCGCGGTCGCGCTCTTCCTGCTGCTGCGGTGGTTCGGCCATAGCCGTCAACCGATCGCGCTGATCCTGTTCGCCACCGCGATCGCCGCCGTCATCTTCGAGGCCGTCGCCCTCATCACCGCCTTCAAGGAAGGCCGCCCGGTCCACCCCATGTGCGGCGGTTGAGGTCTTGACGCCGTACGACGATCGGCCGCGGGGCTAGCCGGCGACCTGGGGAAGGAAGGCGGCCAGCGCGCTGATCAGCAGTGGTGCGAAGACACTCAGCACGGTCAGCGGATTGCGCAGGATGGAGATGTCGAGGTGCAACAGACGCTCGAGCCGGCGCCGTTCGTTCTCCCACTCCTCGGCGGGCTTGCCGTCCGGCGGTAGCGGGCAGGCGTGATCGAGCAACTGCTGCGCCCGATTCCGCCATTGCACGGCCATGGGCACGGCGATGATCGCGAGTCCGAGTGCGAACATCCCGCCGTACAGCAGCACGTTCGACGGCGGGAACTCGTCAGCCCGGTCAGGATGAGCCGCCACCAACGCGGCGCGCAACGCACCGGAGGTCGCGACGGACGCGACCACGCCGATGGTGAAAGCGCCGACACAGAACAACAGCAACTGCCAGAGTTGGAGGAGTCGCTCGACAGCGGAACGGAAGTGCACCGAGTCGCCGGGCGCGTCGTGCATGGCGGCGGCGTAGTCGTTCGCAAGGTGACCGTATTTCCGCCGAGGTAGTTCCCTCTCCAGGTCGTGGCACTCGGCATGCGCGAGCCAGACGATCGTCAGCCACGGGACGCTCGCCAGCAGCCCGGCCGCCAGTACGCCGCCGGTCCGCAGCTGCAGGTTCTGCACCGGCAGATCGGGCGCGGCCGCGGGATTGAGCAGCCGGTAGGTCGCAAGCGCCGTCGCGCCGACTGCCGCACAGAACAGGTACCGCCCACGCCGCGAGGGCGCCGGGAACATGCCCACCTGTCGGGGTACTGCAGGATGCGGATCGCCTGGAACGTGAGCACTGCGAACACCACGAGCGTCGCGCCCGCGATCGCCCGCCAGATCTTCCACGGCACGCCCTGCACGAACGCGTTACTCGCCGCGCTGCCGTCCGATCCCGCGACGCCGAGCAACGCGGCGAAGCCGATCAGCAACCCGAACAGGATCATGCTCCGCAACGGCGGCGGCATCTTCACCCAGTAGGCGTCCTCCACGAACTCCCGCGGCAGTTCCCCCAGCATCCGGCCCCCTTACCCCAGCTTCTTCCCCAAGTCTCCCGGCCCACGCCGCAGGCCGCCCTCTCTCCCCGGCGAGCCGTGCCTGATCGGGCGCGTGGGCGATCTCGTGGGTTGACCCACGAGATGGTGGGTTGGCCACTCGGATTCACGGTGGGCAACCCACCATCTGGTTGGTCGACCCACCAGATGGGGAGGGGCGGCCGAGCGGGGTAGGCTCACGTCGGGAAACGGTTACTGAGTGCCTCGTGGTGGAACTAGGAGGTCGGGATGCGGTTCGCGATCAAGACCAGGCCGGAACACACGACGTGGCAGCAGCTGCGGGACGTGTGGGTCGCGGCGGACGAGTTCGAGATCTTCGAGTCCGCCTGGCACTGGGACCACTTCTACCCGCTCACCGGCGACATGGCCGGCCCGAACCTCGAGGCTTGGACGACGCTGGCGGCGCTGGCCCAGGCGACCACACGGATCCGGGTCGGCTGCCAGGTGACCGGCATGATCTACCGGCATCCCGCCGTGCTCGCGAACATGGCCGCGACCACCGACATCATCTCCAACGGCCGGCTCGAGCTCGGCGTCGGCGCGGGCTGGAACGAGATGGAGACCACGGCGTACGGCATCGAGCTGTACCCGTTGAAGGAACGCTTCGACCGGTTCGACGAAGGTGTGCAGGCGATGATCGCGTTGCTCACCGAGAAGGTCGCGAACTTCGACGGCAAGTACGTCAAGCTCACCGACGCGTACTGCGAGCCGAAGGGGGTGCAGACCCCGCATCCTCCGATCTGCATCGGCGGCAAGGGGCCGAAGCGAACGCTGCGCGCCGTCGCCCGCTGGGCCCAGCACTGGAACGTCATCGTGCAGAGCCCGCAGGAGTGGAAGTCGCTCAAGGACGTGCTGGTCAAGCACTGCGAGGACCTGGGCCGCGACGTCAACGAGATCACCTGCTCGGTGAACGTCCGCATCGACCCCGACCAGCCCCTCGACACCGCGGTCGCTACGGCAGCGTCGTACGGCGAAGCAGGTGTCGACCTGGTCGTCATGAACCTTCCGCTCGACGCACCGCCGTCGGTCCTCGAACCGCTCGCCAAGGCACTCGCGCCGCTCGCCTGAACTGTCCAAGATCCCCGCTAGGTTTGGGGTCGTGGACAGAGAGGAGTACGTCGAAGCCGTGCTGCGTGCGGTGGAGTCGATCCCGCCGGGCAGCGTGGCGACGTACGGCGACATCGCCGAGTACGTCGGCCAGGGCGGCCCTCGCCAGGTCGGCGCCATCATGCGCGAGTACGGCGGGAGCGTGCCGTGGTGGCGCGTCATTCGTGCGAGCGGCGTGCCCGCCGACGAGGTAGGCGACGAACAACTTCACCGGCTCCGCTCCGACGGCGTCCGCGTCACCAACGGCCGCGTCAACCTCCGCCAGGTCCGCTGGGATCCGGGGCCCCACTGACCAGCAGCGTCCGCTTTCCGGCTAACCGTTCGGGTGCGCGGGGTGGCTCGTCGGAGTTTGTCGGTGGGGTCTGATGAGATGTGGCGGTGGTCAGCAGACAGGGGTCCCGGTATCGGTTGGTCCGGGCGGAGGGGCGCGGTGCGCAAGCTCCTGTTCTGGATGCGGATCAGCAGGCGGTGGTGGATCATCCCGGCGGACCTTTGCTGGTGTTGGCCGGGCCTGGGACAGGGAAGACGACGACTCTGGTCGAGGCAGTGGTCGACCGGGTGCGCAATCGCGGGCTGAGTCCCGATGAGGTACTGGTGCTGACGTTCGGGCGCAAGGCGGCGACTGAGCTTCGTGATCGCATCACCGCAAGACTCGGGCGGACGACGCGGGTGATGCCGTCGATGACGTTCCACTCGTTCTGTTATGCGTTGTTGCGACGTTTCACGCCGGCCGACGCGTTCGACGTACCACTGCGTCTTCCATCCGGACCGGAGCAGTCGCTGCGGTTGAGTGAGGCCCTGGCCGGTAGTCGTGAGGTCGGGGCCGTTCACTGGCCGGGCAGTTTGCATCCGGCGCTGAAGACGCGTGGGTTCACCGACGAGGTGCAGACAGTGATCGGCAAGGCGCGGCAGCTCGGGCTCGACCCCGAGGACCTGTCCGCGATCGGGCGTTCGGCGGACCGGGCCGAGTGGGTCGCGGTCGGCGACTTCTTCGAGGAATACCTGCAGATCCTCGACCACGAACAGGTCCTGGACTACTCCGAGCTCATCCACCGCGCGGTGATCCTGGCCCAGCAACCGCAGGTCCAGGCCAAGCTGCGCACCGAGTTCAAGGCCGTCTTCGTCGACGAGTACCAGGACACCGACCCCGGCCAGACCAAGCTCCTGCAGGCGATCGCCGGCGACGGCCGCGACCTGGTCGTCGTCGGCGACCCGGACCAATCCATCTACACGTTCCGCGGCGCCGACGTCCGCGGTCTGCTGAGATTCACCGAAGAGTTCCGTACGGCGGAAGGCGCGGGAGCAGCCCAGATCGCCCTCGGCACAACACGACGATTCGGTACGACGCTCCAACGCGTCTCCCGCAACGTCGTCAGCCGACTGGGTGTTCCTGGGACTTTGGACCGCGACACCTTCGAGCGATTCCGCAACCCCGATGCAAGCGGCTGTGTCTACGGCTCGGGCAAGGTCGAGGCCAACCTGTACTCGACCAGCGGCGCCGAGCTCGAGCACATCGCGGACCTGCTCAGACGTGCTCATGTGCAGGACGGCGTCGGCTGGCACGAGATGGCGGTGCTGGTCCGATCCGGCAGCCGTTCCATTCCGCCGCTGCGTCGTGCGCTCGCGGCCGCGGGGATCCCGGTCGACGTGGCCGGCGACGAGCTGCCGTTGTCCCGGGAGCCCGCCGTACGTCCGATGCTTCTTGCTTTGCGTGCTGTTGCGGATCCGTCGACGTTGACGGTTGACGTCGTACGGGCGTTGGCGCTCTCGCCGTTGGGCGCGATGGATGCTGGGCAGTTGCGGCGGCTCGCTCGGGTGCTGCGGCGGCGTGATCGGGAGACGGCGGGTGGGCATCGGTTGCCTCGTTCGTCGGACGAGTTGTTGCGCGAGGCGTTGATGAATCCGCTGCTGCTCGACGAGCAGGCTTCGCCGGCCGAGGCGCGGTTCGCGGCACTGGGCGAAAGGTTGCTGAAGGCAAGAAATATCGTGACGGCCGGTGCTGCGCCGGACGAGGTGATGTGGTCGCTGTGGTCGGATTCGCCGTGGCTGCGGCGGTTGCGCGGTCAGGCGAACTCAGGTGGCGAGCCGGCCCGTGCGGCGAACCGGGATCTGGATTCGCTGTGTGCGTTGTTCGATGCCGCGAGCAGGGCCGAGGAGCAGGTCGGGTTCAAGGGAGTCTCGGCGTTTCTTTCTGAGCTCGAGTCGCTGGACATCGCGGCCGACAACCGGTTCGACGGGACATATCGCGAGGCCGGCGTTCAGTTGATGACGGCGCACCGGTCCAAGGGACTGCAGTGGCGGCTCGTGATCGTCGCGAGCGTGCAGGAAGGACAGTGGCCTGATCTGCGCCGGCGTGGCTCGCTGCTGCAGCCGGATCGGCTCGGGCCGGACGGTCTGGTTGAGCCGTTGTCGGCCGGTGCGTTGCTGGCAGAGGAGCGGCGGCTGTTCTACGTCGCGATCACGCGGGCGCGGGAGCGGTTGATCGTGACGGCGGTGCAGGCGCCGGAGGCGGATGGAGATCAGCCGTCGCGGTTTCTGGCGGAGTTGGACATTCCTTTGAAGCTCGTCGCGGGTCGACCGAGGCGACCCCTGTCGTTGCCCGGTCTCGTCGCGGATCTGCGGTGTGTGCTGGCGGATCCCGCGTCGTCGCCAGCGTTGAAACGAGTGGCCGCTGATCGGTTGGCACAGTTGGCGGGTGCGGTGGACGATCGCGATCAGCCGCTGGTGCCGACGGCGAATCCGTCCCGCTGGTGGGGCGTTCGGGAGCGGACTCGCTCTACGCGGCCGATCGCGGATCCCGATCTGCCGGTGCCGTTGTCGGGGAGTGCGTTGACGACGATCGTGGACTGTCCGCTGCGATGGTTCCTGCAACGGCGGGCTGGTGGGGAGACGCCTAGTACGTCGGCAATCGGCTTCGGCATGGTGTTGCACACGCTGGCCGATGCTGTGGCGACCGGGACGCTGCCGCCGGACGGGGACGAGTTGAACGGCTGGCTGGACAAGGTGTGGACGCAACTGGAGTTCGAGTCGGCGTGGATCTCCGACCGGGAGCGGGTGGAGGCGGAGCAGGCGTTGCGCCGGTTCGTCGCGTGGCACCAGGGGCGGCCGGATCGCAAGCTGATCGGGTCCGAGGTCGACTTCGACGTACTGCTGCCGGACACCGACAAGCCCGCCGTACGCGTGAAGGGGCGGATGGACCGGATCGAGCAGGACTCTGACGGCGCGATCCGCGTGGTCGACCTCAAGACCGGGCGATCCGTGCCGACCAAGCCGGCGCTTGAGCGGCATGTGCAATTGGCGATCTATCAGCGTGCGATCGCCTCCCGCCAACTGTCGCAACTCGGCGAGGACGCGGTCGCTGGTGGCGCCGAACTCGTCCAGCTCCGCCACGACGACAGCGGATTCCCCAAGGTCCAGCCGCAGGCGCCGCTCGAGCCGGGCGATGACGGCCGCACCTGGCTCGACGAGGCCGTCGAGGATGCGGAGGCGATGGTCCGCTCCGAGGAGTTCGTTGCCAAACGCAACGATGGCTGCACCCGCTGCGACGTCCGCGGACTCTGCCCGATCCAACCCGAAGGCCGGGAAATCGTCTGATGCGTGCTCAGCTGACCTCGACAGCAGACCTGTGTGACCTCCTCGGCATTCCCTTCAGTGATCAGCAATTGGCAGCCATCACGGCTCCGTTGGCGCCTGGGGTGATCGTCGCGGGAGCTGGATCGGGGAAGACCACGGCCATGGCGGCGCGGGTCGTGTGGTTGATCTGCACTGGGCAGGTCAAGCCGGAGGAGGTGCTCGGGCTGACGTTCACCAAGAAGGCGGCCAACGAGCTCGACGTACGTATCCGCGAGGACCTGACGAAGGCCGGCGTACTCGGGTCCACCCTGCCGAAGGAGCAGCACCCGATCGTCGCCGCTCACCTCCGCAGCAACATCCCGAACTGGGATCAGGAGGAGCCGGGTGAGCCGGTCGTTTCGACGTACCACGCCTACGCCGGCATGCTGATCGCCGAGCACGGTCTGCGCCTCGGCCTCGAACCGGACACCCGCGTGCTCGCCGACGCGACGCGGTTCCAGCTCGCGGGTCGTGTCGTACGGCGATCTGCCGGGCCGATCCGGTTCGCATCGCATCACGTGCCGACGCTCGTCAACAGCCTGCTCGCGCTGGACGGTGAGCTCGCGGACCACCTGCTGCGGGCGGACGACGTACGCGAACATGACGAGGCGGTACGACGGGAAGTCGCGGCGGCGCGGAAGCAGACGGTCGAGGTTCGCAAGCTCGCGGAGACCGCGCTGAAGCGTGGCGAGATCCTGCAGCTGGTCGAGGAGTACCAGGCGTACAAGGCCGAGCGAGGTGTCGTCGACTTCGCGGACCAGATGGCGCTCGGTGCGCGGCTGGCGGAGGAGTGCCCTGAGGTCGCGGTCGTCGAGCGGTCGCGGTACAAGGTCGTGCTGCTCGACGAGTACCAGGACACGTCGGTCTCGCAGCGGCGGATGCTTACCGCGCTGTTCGCGGGTCCTGGTGGTCGGGGGCATCCGGTCACGGCGGTGGGCGACCCGTGTCAGGCGATCTACGGTTGGCGCGGCGCGTCGGTCGCGAACCTGGACGAGTTCCCCGAGCACTTTCCAAACGCCGACGGTACGCCGGCTCAGCGTTATGTGCTCAGCATCAACCGGCGTTGCGGCAGCCGCATCCTCGCCGCAGCCAACCAGCACGCGACCGAGCTCTACGAACAGCACCCTGGCGTGATCCCGCTCGAAGCACCTGCCGATGCACCTGAGGGTGCGATCACGGTCGGCCTGTTCGAGACGCGCTCGCAGGAGATCGAGTGGGTCGCCGACGCGATCGTCGCGGCGCACCGTTCGCCGAACCGCCGGTGGAAGGACATCGGCGTCCTCATGCGGACGAACGTCGACCTCAGCGCTGTCCACGAAGCCCTGATCGCGCGCAAGGTCCCCGTCGAGGTCGTTGGTCTTGGTGGTTTGCTCGCGCTGCCCGAGGTCGTCGATGTCGTCGCGACCCTGCAGGCCGTGAACGACCTGACCGCCAACGCCGCGATGCTGCGCATCCTCACTGGTCCTCGCTACCGGATCGGCCATCGGGACCTGGCGCTCTTGGCCAACCGCTCCCGTCTTCTTGCCGATGCCGGTGAACGTCCGGCGGCCGACGACCTCGTTGCCGCTTTGGACGCTGCCGTCGCCGGAATGGACTCGACCGAGGTGATATCACTCGCCGAGGCGGTCGACGATCCGGGGCCGTTGGAGTACTCGCCGGAGGCGCTGATCCGCTTCAAAGAGCTGTCGACGGAGTTGCGGGAGCTCCGCGCGCACGCAGGGGAGCCGCTGCTCGATCTCGTACGACGCGTGATCGCCACGATCGGCCTGGACGTCGAACTCACCGCCACCCCGGACCACGTCGACTCCGGCCGCCGCGACCACCTCGCAGCCTTCTTGGATGCCGTCGGCAACTTTGTGTCCACCGAATCGGATGGTTCGCTCGACGGCCTGCTGGCTTATCTGGCCGCCGAGGAGGAATACGCCGCCGGCCTGGATCTCGCCGTACCGAGTGAGGCCGACTCCGTGAAGCTGCTCACCACGCACCGGTCGAAGGGTTTGGAGTGGCCGATAGTCTTCGTGCCGACGCTGGTTCAGAAGGTGTTTCCGTCGGACCGTGGCCGGGACAAGTGGACGACGAACGCAAAGGTGCTGCCGTGGCCGTTGCGCGGTGACGCCGACACGCTTCCTGACTTCCACGACCTGTCCAACGCGGGGCTGAAGGCGTTCGCGGACGAGTGCAAGGACGTGAACGCGCTGGAGGAACGCCGTCTCGGGTACGTCGCTTTCACCCGGGCGAAGGAGATCCTCGTCGCCACCGGCCACTGGTGGGGTCCGACGCAGAAGCGCCCGCGCGGCCCGTCGTCGTACCTTTCTCTCTTGAAGCAGCATGCCGGCGATCGGGTGATCTCATGGGCTTCGCAGCCGGAGTTGACCGAGGAGAACCCGGAGCTTGCGGAGCAGACGCAGGCGCCGTGGCCGACGCCGTACGACGTCGCGTCGTACCAGCGACGGCTGGACGCAGTCACTCTGGTAGAGCAAGCGCGTGTGGAGGGCCCCTCGCTGGAGGCGGAGGAGTCGCTGCTGTTGGACGAGCAAGCGACGGTCGCGCGATGGGACTCCGAGATCGAGCGATTGTTGTCCGAGGCAAGGGAAAGCCGGAGTCGGAAGGCGTACGACGTCGCGCTGCCGGCCGCGCTGTCGGCGACCCAGGTGATGCGCCTTGCGAAGGACCCGGACGGGCTCGCGTCGGAACTGGCCCGCCCGATGCCGCGCAAACCCAACCGGGCGGCGCGTTTCGGCACCCGCTTCCACGCCTGGGTGGAGAGCTACTTCGGCCAGCAGTTGCTGCTCGACCCCGACGACCTGCCCGGCGCCGCCGACGAGGACATCGTCGACGACACCGACCTCACCGAACTGATGGACGCCTTCCGCGTCGGCCCGTACGGCGAGACCACGCCGTACGAGATCGAAGCCCCCTTCGCCCTCGCCATCGGCGGCCGCGTCGTCCGCGGCCGCATCGACGCCGTCTACCAAGTGGTGCGGCCGGACGGCTCGCGCGGCTACGACGTCATCGACTGGAAGACCAGCCGCTCCGAATCCGCCGACCCTCTCCAACTAGCCATCTACCGCCTGGCCTGGGCCGAACTCCAAGGCATCCCCCTCACCCACGTAACCGCCGCCTTCTACTACGTCCGCACCGCCGACATCATCCGCCCAGATGCCTTGCCAGGAAAGCAGGAACTGATCAAGTTGCTGAACGGATGAGCTCTCCCGGCACCACCTTCACCGCCGAGTTCGAATGTCCCGTCGACCAGCTCGTGCCGCATCCCGTCGGCGGGCAACTCTCTTAAGTCGGCAGTCGTGAATTCACCAGGTTCGATCGGTCGCATGCTCCCGACCCTCGACTGGTTCGAACCGACGCAGAAGGGCAGACAAGCATCTGCCCCGGGTTGCCCCGGGCATCTGCCCCGTCATCCGGTGAGTTCGGCCGGTGTGAGGGTGACGGGGAATGGGTTTACGGCTTGGAAGGCTTCTTCGGCTTGGACTACGGCGCGGCAGATGTAGCCCGTGCTAGTCAGTTCGAGGATGGTTAGTTCGTGGTGGGTGGGGTCCAGGAGCCAGTAGGAGGGGACGCAGTGGGTTTCGTAGAGGGTGCGTTTGAGGACTACGTCGGTGGTGCGGGTGGTGGGGGAGAGGACCTCTACAGCTAGGAGGGGTGGGTGTTGGAGGAGGTGGGTGCCGGCGTCCGCGCGGCGGCAGACGAGGAGGTCGGGGCGCAGCGAGATGGTACGTGTCGGGCGGAAGTCGAGGGAGCCTACGGCAACCAACTGGTCGGGTGGGCAGGTTTGTTTCAGTAGTACGAGCAGGTTGGCGACTGCGGCGTGGTGCTCGGGCGGCTGGGCACCAGTCACCAGCAGGCGGCCGTCCACGACCTCGTACCGCCGCCCGTCCCTCGGTACGTCGACAACCCCTTGGCTCGTCACCCCATCAGCTTGACGGATTTCGCCGTACCGCCGCCGAACTTATCCACAGCCATCCGCTCACCTTGAGCATGGGCCACCCACGAAGTCGGCCGTCTCGTGGTTGGCCGGTGCTCAAGGTCGTCGTTTCCGCGGTCACTCCGGTCCGGCGACATTTGATGGGTGGACCAGCGAGATTGTGGGTTGACCCCCCGGAATCTCGGTGGCGAACCCACAAGCTGGTTGGTCAACCCACCAAAATGTGGCGCGGGCCCGATGCGTGTCGGGCCGCCAGGTCCGGGTGGCCGGCCCGGGCCGCGGTGTCCGGGGCCGGGTTGGTGGGCGGCTGGTGTTCGCTGGGTGGAATGGCTGGGCCGGATGGTGGGATGTCGGCGGTGGTCGGGTTGGTGGCTGGCGGGCTATGTGCTCGCTGACGGGTTATTGCGCGTCAGCGGTGAGATAACCCGTTAGCGGTGCCCGGCGCGGGTGATGCGCACCACGGCGTCCTTGCCTACGTTGGATGCATGCTGATTGCCGAGGATCTCTTGTTGCTGCTGTATGACGACGAGAGTGGGAGGCCGATCACCGGCTCGCCCGGGCTGGACTACGCGCTGGCCGGTGCCGTGCTGATCGAGCTGACCATGCTCGGGAAGCTCGACATCGCCGGCCAGGGCGAAGCGGTCAAGCGCGGACGTCTGAAGGTGCTCGACGCCAGTCCCACCGGTGACGCGATCCTGGACGCTCGGCTGGCGGTAGTCGCCTCCAAGCCGGGCAGGCGGCCCAAGGATCAGATTGGAAAGCTGTCCAAGAAGCTGCGCGACCAACTGCTCGCCCGACTCGCCGAGCGCGGCGTGCTGGCGGCAGACCGCGGCAAGGTGCTCGGACTGTTCCCGGTGACTCGCTGGCCGGCCAAGGACGCGCGGCACGAGGCGCAGGTGCGTACGGCGATCGGGAGCGTGCTGAAGCTAGGCATCACACCGGACGAGCGCGGTTGCGCCCTGATCGCGCTGGTGAGTGCGCTCAACGTCGTACCAAAGGTCATCACCGACGCGGTCGACAAGAAGGCGCTCAAGCGGCGCGCCAAAGAGATCGCCGACTCGGACTGGGCCGCCGACGCCGTGAAGAAGGCGGTCGCGGAAATGCAGGCCGCAATCATCGCTACCCTCGCCGCCACAACCGCGACTGCAGGAGCATCCGGAAGCTGAACGGCTCAGCTGTCGTCGGCGGCGAGGCGGGCCTTGATGTCGGGCTTGAGGACCTTGCCGACCTTGGAGCGCGGCAGGTCCGGCCAGACCAGCACCTCCTTGGGCGCCTTCACGCTGCCGATCCGCTCCTTGACGAACGCGATCAGCTCAAGAGGATCGACCGAGGTGCCTGGCTGCGCCTGTACGACGGCCACCACGCGCTCGCCCCACTTCTCGTCGGGCCGGCCGATCACCGCACAGTCCTGCACCGTCGCGTGTGCCATCAGCGCCTGCTCCACCTCGGTGGAGTACACGTTGAAGCCGCCGGTGATGATCATGTCCTTGGCCCGGTCGACGATGTAGAGGTAGTTGTCCTCGTCCAGGTAGCCGATGTCGCCGGTGTGGTGCCAGCCGTACTGCGACGCGGCAGCGGTTGCCTCCGGGTTGCGGTAGTACCCCTTCATCACCAGCGACCCGCGTACGACGATCTCACCGCGCTCGCCGCGTGGGAGCAGAGTCCCATCCGCCGCCATGATCGCCGTCGTGACCAGCGGCGCCGGCCGCCCGGCCGACGACAGTCGCGTGCGCGCAATGTTGCCAGAGGCATCGAAGTGGGCCGACGGAGGCATGGTCGAGATCATCATCGGCGCCTCGGTCTGCCCGAACAGCTGTGCCATCACCGGCCCGATCCTGTGCAGCGCCTCTTCGAGCCGCGACACCGACATCGGCGCCGCGCCGTACCAGAAGCACCGCAGCGACGAGAGGTCCGTGCTGTCGAGTTCCTCCGCGGCGAGCACCATGTAGATCAGCGTCGGCGGCAGAAACGCGTGCGTCACGCGATGCTGCGGGATCAGGCGCAGGAAGGCGTGGACGTCGGGGGTGCGCATGATGACGATCTCGCCGCCGGACGCCAGGACGGGGAAGCAGAGTACGCCGGCAGCGTGCGTCAGCGGGGCGAGTGCGAGGTAGACGGGCCGTTCGCCGAACGGATAACTCATCAGCGTCAGTGCCGTCATCGTTTCCAGGTTGGTGTTGCTGAGCATCACCCCCTTGGGCCGGCCGGTGGTGCCACCGGTGCCGACGATCATCGCGAGGTCGTCGGGGTCGGTCAGGTCGGGGGCCGGCTGGGACGCGGAACCGCAGAACACGTCCCAGCCGACGCTCCGGGAATCGCCGGCATCGTCCAGGCAGACGAAGGTGTGCACCTTCGGCAGCGAGTCCCTGATCTTTTCCACCAGGGGCGCGAACGCCGCCTGGTAGATCAGCACCTCACAGTCGAACTGGTCGAGCAACTCGCGGTTCTCCGCCGCCTCGTTGCGCGGGTTGATCGGGCACCAGATCGCCCCGGCCCGGCTGATCCCGAACACGCAACTGAAAGCGGTCGGGTCGTTCGCCGACAGGATCGCCACCTTGCCACCCGGTCGTACGCCGACGGCCGCGAGCCCGGCCGCGATCCGGTGCGACAGCTGCTGGACCTCGGCGTACGACAAGGTCTCGCCGTCCGTGGTCAGGCAGGCTGCCTCCGGATCGAGCGAGGCGCCCTTGTCGAGATAGTCGACCAGTCGCATGTGCAACTCCCTTAGCGGAGCACCGTGAGCTGTGGCTCGGAAACGAGGCCGAAGCTGCGCAGCACGCCGAGCAGTTCGCGGTGGCCGAACGCCTGGCAGCCACTGGCGAAACCGACGCGCTTCGGCGGTGTCTGCAGCAATGAGTACGCCGCGTAGGCCTGCAGCAGGCCGGTCTGCTGGTAGTTGCTGTTGCCGTGGATGACGCAGTGCGCCCGGCCGAGTGGACCGGAGGCGTGCACGGAGTCCAGCGACTTGTTCACGCGCGGGTTCTCCCGCGGTGGCATCTGGTTCATGACCTGGCGCGCGGTCTCGGTGAGGGCGGCGTTGCGTTGCTCCGGTTCCATGTCCTTGGTGGCTTCGAGCGCCGCCGCGACGATCTGCGGTACGCCGTTCATGAGTGCTGCGTTGAACACCCCGCCCTGCGCCTTGCAGTTGGCCACTCTTGGATCGCGCTTGAACCAGACCGGGTGCGACGTACCGCCCCAGGGCAACGACAGCGCCAGTTCGTGTTGCCCAGGCACCACCAGCGGCACGAGGCCCTGCTCGGGGAACTCGACATAAGCGTTCTGCTCCAGGTAGTGCGCCTTGGACGTGGCCGCGTTGACCAGGATGGTCCGGGTCGACGCGATGGTCGGGCTGCCGCCCCAGAACACCGCGATGTCCAGGGTGTCGAGGCCGGGTTCCTCCAGGCACAGCTGTGCGGCGATCTCGCCGGTGGTGTACATCTGCGCGATTCCTGGAGCCAGCAACAGGCCGGCTTCGGCGAAACGGGCGCCGTAGACCTCGTCGCAGGTGATCAGCCAGTCCTGCTCGCCGGTGGTGTCGGTGTAGTGCGCACCCGCCGCGAGCGCCGCCTCGACTGCCGCCGGGCCGAGCTCGCTGAACGGCCCGACTGTATTGAGTACCACCGACGCGCCCTTGAAGAGGTCGGTCAGCGCGTCGACATCATGCTCGACGGTCGCGATTTCGTAGTCGGCGGTCTCGATCCCGGCGACATGGAAGTCCATCGACTCCTTCAACTTGTCCTCGCTGCGACCAGCGGCCACGAACGGCACGTGGTACTGGCGCAGGTACTCACACACCAAGCGTCCGGTGTACCCGGAAGCGCCGTACACAACTACAGGCTTACTCATCGGCGATCACATCCCCATTCCGCCGTCGACCGGGAGGCCGATGCCGGTGATGAACCGTGCCTCGTCCGAGGCGAGGAAGACGACGGCGTCGGCTATGTCGGTGACCTCGCCGAGCCGACCGGCCGGCGTCAGGCCGATCACGGCGGCAACCGCGGCCTCAGGGGACTCGAACAACCCGAGCCGTGCGACGTCGTCCGCCAGTCCCGCACCCATGGCCGTCGGCACCAGTCCGGGGTAGATGCAGTTGACGCGTACGCCGTACCCGAGCTTGCCGGACTCCATCGCCGCGACCCGGGTGAGCCGATCGACGGCGGACTTGGTCGCAGAGTAGACACCGATGCCGGGGAAGGCGATGGTCGCGGCGACCGAGGCGACGTTGATGATCGCGCCGCCCTGCCCGGCCAGCCCGTCGGGGCGCATCGTCCTGAGCCCCCACTTGATCCCGAGCGTCGTGCCGAGCACGTTGACCTCGAGCATCCGGCGGATCTCGTCGGGAGTGACCTCGGTGAGCAGGCTGGTGATCTCCACCCCCGCGTTGTTCACCAGGATGTCCAGGCCGCCGAGGATGTCGTTGGCCGCGACGACGGCGTTCTCCCAGCTGCCCTCGTCGGTGATGTCGTGCGCGACGAAGCCGTGTCCGCCGCCGTACTCACTGTCCAGTGCGTCCGCGACTGCTTCGCCGGTGTCCTTCTGGAGGTCGCTGATCACCACTTTGGCGCCGGCCGCCGCGAGCGCCTTCGCCATGCCTTCGCCGAGCCCCTGGGCTCCGCCGGTGACGAGGGCCTTGCGGCCGGAGAGATCGAGTCCGCCCATCTGAAGCTCCTTTGCTCGAAGGGACCACTTGGCCTCACTCTGGAGTTTCCTTTGACAGTCGTCAAGACTTTGCTGGACAGTTGTCAAGAAAATCTGCGCGATGGTGTCTGCGGTCAACAGCGGGCGGGTAGGCTGACGCTCACGGGCTGGCAGGAGACAGGGAGTGACGATGACCTTGACCTCGGCGAACGCCGTGGAATCGGCCCGGCCCGCGCGGGTGTCGGGCATCGACAAGATCGAGCGCCGCCGCGTCGAGCTGGCCGAATCGGCGCTGAAGACGCTCGGCGAGCTCGGGTACGCGCGGACCAGCCTGCGCGAGATCGCGAACAACTCCGAGTTCACGCACGGCGTCGTGCACTACTACTTCCGCGACAAGATCGACCTGATCAGCTACTGCGTGCGGCACTACAAGACGAAGTGCGCACGGCGGTACGACGAGGTCGTCGAGACCGCGACCTCTGCTGAGGAACTGGCGGCGGGCTTCCTCGCCAAGTTGACTCAGACACTGGTCGAGGAGACTCCGATGCACCGGCTCTGGTACGACCTGCGGGCGCAGAGCATGTTCGAGGATGGGCTGCGGCTCGACGTCGCCGCGATCGACCAACTGCTGGAGGAGATGATCTGGCGGATCCTGACCAGGTACGCCGAACTGATCGACGGCACCCCGACCGTCGACGCCCCCACGGCGTACGCGCTGGTCGACGGCCTGTTCGAGCAGGCGGTGGTCGGCTACGCCGCAGACCCGGATCACGTGCCGGCCGTCCTGGCCGAGCGGGTCAGCCAGGTCCTGCCGAAGCTGATCGCGGCGTAGCCGGGCTCACTCCGCCTGGCAGTTCACCTTGCAGAGCTTGTCGGTGAGGGTCAGGTGCGCACCTGGCTCGTCGGTGTCGACCTCGGCCGAGTAGTCGACCAGCCAGTCACCGGACGTCAGCTGGGCTGTGGTCTTGCCCTTCTGCTGCGCGAACCAGTCCGCGATCTCGTGGCCGTTGTTGACGTGTGCGATCTCCAGTGCCTGCGGCAACACCTTGTCGATCTCGGCAGCCGCGGTATCCGCCGGACCGGCCGAGTGCACCGACACAACTGGTGGCCGGGGGTGGTCTCCGGTGAGTACCCAGACCGATGCGGCTCCCGACGTACAGATGGCATAGGTGCCGTCGTTGCTGCACTTGTAGCCGGCGCCGGTCAGTCCTGCGACCACCTGCGTGGCCTTGATGGGCGACAGCACAGTCGGTGCGGGACTGGCCGTCGTAGCGGCTGCGGTCGGACTGGTCGTCGTACTGGTTGCTGTCGGTTTGTCGCTACCGGAGCAGGCAGTGAGGAGGGCTAGCACCGACACTGCGGTGACCAGGCCCTTGTGGCGGTTCAGACCGGCACCTCGATCGCTGCGTCGAGGGCGATGGTGATCATCTCGGAGAACGTGGTCTGCCGCTCCTCCGCGGTCGTCTCCTCCTTGGTGATCAGGTGGTCCGACACCGTCATGATGCCGAGCGCCCGGCGGCCGAACTTCGCGGCCAGCGTGTAGAGCGCCGCGGCCTCCATCTCGATGCCGAGTACGCCGTACTCCGCCGTGCGGGCCACCAGGTCCGGGCGGTCGTTGTAGAACAGGTCGCCGGAGAACACCTGGCCGACGTGCACGTTCAGCCCGGCCGCCTCGGCGGCATCCACCGCGGCCCGGAGCAGCTGGTAGTCCGCGGTCGGCGCGTAGTCGATGCCGTGGAAGCGCAGCCGGTTCATCTGCGAGTCGGTGCTCGCGGACATCGCCACGATGACGTCCCGGATCCGGACGCTCTCCGCCAGCGCGCCACACGTGCCCACCCGGATCAGAGTCTGTACGTCGTACTCCGCGAACAGCTCGTTCGCGTAGATGGAGGCGGACGGCTGGCCCATGCCAGAGCCCTGGACAGAGATCCGCTCACCCTTGTAGGTGCCGGTGAACCCGAACATGTTCCGGATCTCGGTGTAGCAGATCACGTCGGACAGGTAGGTCTCCGCGATCCACTTGGCTCGCAGTGGGTCCCCGGGGAACAGCACCCGCGGTGCGATCTGCCCTTTCTCGGCGGCGATGTGAATACTCATGCGGGGATGCTCTCACGGTCGCAGGGCTGACTTGGTCGACCGGTGCGGCTCGTCGGGGCGGGATATGTTGAGTGCTGTGGCCTACTCCATCGCTTCAGGTTCGTTAGCCCTGTCCCGGTCCGTGCTGGACCGCGCTGCCGATCGGAGGCGTGACGAGGAGTGGCTGGAGAAGGCCTGGGCCGCGGAAGACACGCAAGTGGTGGTGGCGGCTCGCGACAGGCTGGTGGTGACCGAAGACCGCACCGCTTTGAGGTTGGTACCACCTGCCGAAGCGCCGGAGGGCACACGGGTCTTCCTGGGCATCGACCGCGAGTCAGGTGCTGGACAGACCGCTGACGGCCGGGCGGTGTTCGCCGTACTGGTCGAAGGCGAGCCGGACGAGTCGTACGCCGGACTCCGCGAGATCGGCGCCGTACTGAACGACCGTGAGGCCGGCATGGCGGTCCACGTGGTCGGACTGTCCAACTGGCACGGCGTACACACGCACTGCGCGAACTGCGGCGAGCACACCGAAGTCATCGACGCCGGACATGTCAGGCAATGCCCTGCGTGCGGCCTGTCGCACTTCCCGCGCAGCGATCCGGCGATCATCGTGCTGGTCACCGACGACCATGACCGCGCACTACTTGGCCGCAACGAGGCCTGGCCGGAGGGCCGCTACTCCACGCTTGCCGGCTTCGTCGAGCCCGGTGAGTCGCTGGAGGCCGCCGTACGACGTGAGGTCCTCGAGGAGACGGGTGTGGTCGTAGGCCCGGAGATCGAGTACGCCGGGAGCCAGCCCTGGCCGCTGCCGTCGAGTCTGATGCTCGGCTTCTACGCCAAGGCGGTGAGCACCGACATCGAGGTGGACGCCGACGAGATCGCCGAGGCTCGCTGGTTCACCAGAGAGGACCTCCGTGCGCTGGTCGAAGCCGGCACGATGGCCCTCCCTGGCAACATCTCCATCTCCCGCCGCCTCATCGAGGGCTGGTACGGCGAGGAGCTCAGCGGCAGCTGGTGACGGTCACTGGCCCACTTCGGAGCGGGCTGCGGAGTAGCGGATGGCGAAACCTTCGTAGTACGTGATCACGCCGTTGGCCTCGAGCTCCCTGACCTTCTGGTCCACAGCACGGACGTACTCGCCGTGGCTCGGCCATTCCGCTTCCGCATCCGGCAGGACGTCGGTCAGGGTGCAGCCGTAGCTCACGTGTCGGTTCGCAACGCTGCTGTCGACGTTCCCGGTCCAGACCGTCGCCCGGAGGTCCGACTGGGGACACGGGTCGGTTGGCGGGGTGTAGGAGGCCAGATTGGTCGGGTTGGTCCAGCCGTCCGGACGCAGCAGCGTGTAGTACGTGCCGTCCGGTGTCTGGGTGAGCCGGTTGAGGCCGTGGTCGCGCAGAACGGTCTCGTCGCCTCCCAGGCTGTCGACGACGAACAGTCGGCCGCCTGCGACGCCGTACAGGTAGCCGTCACGCCAGGACAGGGACCCGTCGTTCGCACCGGTTCTGCCGCTGAAGACCGGGATCTGCCGCAGTACCTCACCGGTGTCTGGGTTGGCGACGAACACCGTGCCGTCGGCCAGGCCCCAGAGGTTGCCGTCCGGCCCGACGCTCAGTTCGTTGATGCTGGCCGCGCCTGGCACCGGTACGACGTCTGTCAGCACGGCGCCGTTGGTCGGGTCGACCTTGATCAGGTGCGCCTCTGTTGCTCTCGGCTCTGTTCCTTGGCCGCCTTCGATGCTGGAGCCTGCCCACACCTCGTTCCCGACGGGCAGTAATGACGCGAGGGTCTGGTCGGTGACCAGGTTCCGGTACACGGTGAAGGCGC
>WNGE01003668.1_pt1 | contig 25698 bp, 20 predicted proteins | sample 5400651 | NCBI WGS metagenome assembly WNGE01 (sample SAMN13153370, study PRJNA577476) | soil metagenome | isolation source: 60 cm soil or saprolite under grassland replicate 2 | place: USA:California | collected 2016-06-15 | reverse complement strand
AGCAGAAAGGAGTGGTGAGTCTCCGTATCAAAGACGTTTCTATGGCTGGGGTTGCAGCGGCTGTTTCCACCCCAAGCCGGCCATTTCACCGTATGAACCTTGTTGGCGCGGCGAGCGGGAGCATCCAGGCCCACTGGAGACGCGCGCCCAACAATGCAGAAGCGGAGTTGCTGTTGGACGTCGCGCCTCCGGCTCATCCAACGGTCAACCAGTTGCCCCTTATCGCGCACGCGCGCGCCACGTATCGCGCTGCGGACGATGAGCTGGAGTTATCCGAATTCGCCGCTTCCACACGCTCGACACAAGTTCGTGCTTCGGGCAGACTTGCCCGATCCTCCGCACTGAAAATCTCCTTGAACACAACCAATCTCGGTGAGTGGCAACCGATTTTGTCAGCAGCCGGGTATCAAGAGCGAATCCCAGTTACGTTGCAGGGTCGAGCATCATTCAACGGAACCGCAACCGGGAAGCTTTCCGACATCGCGTTTGCGGGCACTCTGCAATCGCAAAATTTCGAGGTACTGATTCGGACGTCACAAGGAATCGAGAAACGAGTACGTTGGGATTCGCTGGTTGCAGACATCCAACTCTCGCCACATCTGTTTGCCGCGCACAACGCTGTACTGCGTCGCGGACCCGCGGAAATCAGCTTTGACGTTACCGCTGGACTTCGCGAGCGGCAATTGACCGAGACCAGTCCGATCACCGCGCGCATAGACATGAAGCAGGTTGAGGCAGGCGAGGTGCTTGCGTTGGCGGGATACGATTATCCGCTGACCGGAGTCATGAACCTTCACATTCGCGCTACTGGCACGCGTGCCGATCCGCATGGCGATGGCACAATCCAAATCACAACCGCGACTGTGTATGGCCAGCCTTTCCAGCGGCTAACGGCTGGGCTGCACTTCCAGGGTGGGGAGGCGCAGTTCACTAGTATCCAATTAGTCCAGCAGGATGCCCGGGTTACTGGCGACGCAACTTACAATCTCTCCACGCATGCGTTTCACCTGAATGCGGCCGGCGACAATTTCGACTTGGCGCGGATAGCGGTCCTGCAAACAAGCCGTGTGACCGTTGAGGGCCGCATGAACTTCACCGCGACCGGTTCCGGAACGCTGGAAGAACCAGTCATTAACGCCGACCTCAGCCTTCATAGTCTTACTCTTGATCGCGAGCTTGCCGGCGATCTCACCATCAACGTAGTGACGCAAGGTCCGGAGATGCGTGTTACCGCCCGCTCTCAATTTCAAAACGCAGAATTACAGATTAATGGAAATGTTCACTTGCGCGACGACTGGCCGGCCAGTCTGTCCCTGCATTTCAATCACCTTGATGTCGACTCGTTACTGCGAACCTATTTGCGCGGACGGGTGACCGGCCATTCTGCGCTGGCCGGCAATGTGCAGCTCGAGGGTCCACTGAAGAGGCCGCGAGAGTTACGAATTGCGGCCAATCTCACCGATTTGTTTGCTGATGTCCAGGACGTCAAAGTACGCAATGATGGGCCGCTTCGCTTTTCTGTTTCGAGCCAACTACTGAAAATTGATCAGTTTCATCTGATCGGTGAAGGAACGGATCTGTCCGCGAGCGGCACCGTGGCTTTGGCCGGTGAACGCCAGCTGGACTTGCGGGCGCAGGGGCGCGTCAATCTCAGACTGATCGAGAGCTTCAATCCAGACTTCACTTCATCGGGCTTGGTCACAGTGGATGTGAACGTATCCGGCGATGCGGCGAAGCCGGTAATGCAGGGTAAGGTTCAGATTGAGAACGGCGCGATTGCCTACATTGATCTGCCTAGCGCGCTGAGCGAGATCAATGGGTCTCTGATTTTCAATCAGGATCGCCTGCAGATTGAAAATCTCACGGCGCGTACAGGCGGCGGGCTGGTAACGTTCGGCGGGTACGCGACCTCGTACAATCGGCAACTCAATTTTGATCTCACGCTTCGAGGGCAAGGTGTGCGCCTGCGTTATCCGCCGGGCGTGAGCTCCACTGCGGATGCTGACTTACATTTTGCTGGCACTCCTGCCGCTTCAGCTCTCACCGGCGACATCACCGTCAACAAGCTCGCGCTGACGCCAGGATTTGATTTCGGCGCATACCTTGAGCGCACGGCTCAGACTTCCGCCTTACCCCAGACGAACCCCTTGCTGAATCGAATACGGCTCGATGTGCACATTACAACCGCTCCCGAGCTGCAAATGCAGACCGCCATTGTGCGCTTGTCAGGGGACGCTGATCTTCATATGCGAGGTACGGCTGCGAAACCTGTTCTGCTGGGGCGGGCCGACGTGATTGAGGGCGAGGTCTATTTCAGCGGAACCAAATATCGCCTGGAGCGCGGCGATGTGACGTTTACGAATCCTGTTACAACCATGCCTGTGCTCGATCTTCAGGCTTCGACCCACGTTCGCGATTATGACATCACCCTGAATTTGAACGGCCCCATTGATCGGCCCAGCCTAACTTATCGCTCCGAGCCACCTCTGCCGACGGGAGATATCATTGCGTTGCTGGCTTTTGGGCAAACAACACAACAATCGGCGCAACTGCAACAGTCCAATCAGACAGCATTCAGTCAGGAAGCATCGAGCGCCATCCTGAACGCCGCTCTGAATGCGACAGTCAGCAATCGTGCCCAGAGGCTTTTTGGGGTGAGCCGTATCAAAATTAATCCTCAGGGGCTGGCGACAGAGACCTCACCCACACAAACTGGGCCGGCTGTGACGATCGAGCAGCAAGTGAAGGATAACCTGACACTCACCTACACGACGAATGTGTCGCAGACGTCACAGCAAATAATCCAGGCGGAATACAATGTCACGCGCAATGTTTCCGTAGTCGGAGTGCGCGACCAGAACGGAGTGGTCAGCTTCGACGTGAGAATTCGACAACGAAAGAAATAGGGCATTTGCGGTTTGCGTGTTCCCGTAGCGCTGCATCGAAGGGCAGGGATGACGCCCCAGATTCAATTCGATCGCTTTTCAGCCGAACGCGAGAACATGGTCCAGACGCAGCTCGTGGCTCGCGGGATTCGCGATCAGCGGGTTCTTAGCGCGATGGCCCGCGTTCCACGGCATGAGTTCGTAAGCGAGCGCTACCGCGAGCAGGCCTACGGAGATCATCCCATCCCAATTGCGGAAGGCCAGACCGTCTCGCAGCCCTACATCGTCGCCGTAATGTTGGAGGTGCTGAAGCTGGAGCCTTCGGCAAAGGTGCTCGAGGTGGGTACAGGATCCGGCTACATGACTGCGTTGCTGGCTGAGTTGGCAGCACAGGTTTACTCCGTTGAGCGGCATGCCCGGCTGGCGCGGCAGGCTGAAGATACACTTGCGCGGCTCGGATACCATAATGTGACCGTGCTGGTTGGTGATGGTACCCAGGGGCTGGCTGATTTCGCGCCATATGACGGTATTGTGGTTTCGGCTGCCGCCTCGCAGATTCCTGCCGCCCTGATCGATCAACTGCGTGAAGAGGGACGCATGGTGATTCCAGTTGGACCTCCTGATGCGCAGGAATTGCAGCTAGTGATCAAACATGAAGGCCACCCGATAGTGCACAGATTGGATGGTTGCCGGTTCGTGCCGCTGGTCGCTGGCGAAGAGTACAGCTCGACTTGAATTACATGCTTATTGCTCCTTCGACAATTCAGCCGAGGCTCCCTCAGCGAACTTTGCGCAACCTTTGCGATCCTTGCGGTTAAAAGCTTTATACCGCGCTCATGAGCGTCGCACTCGTATTCTGAATAAGGTAATTGGCGAGCTCGCTGGTTCTTAACGTTAGTCGCGCCTTGCATCGAAGATCGCAAGGATTTGCTTTAAAATCTTGGTGATGCCCCTGTTACGTAACCTTGGCGTGACCTTGGAGATGATCAAGTGGGAGCACTCTGTGTTTGCGCTCCCGTTCGCCTTGTGTGGCGCCATGTTAGCCGCCCACGGGCTTCCTGCCGTTCATCAACTTGCTTGGATTATCGTGGCCATGGTTGCTGCGCGTTCGGCTGCGATGGCCTTTAACCGCTTGGCGGATGCCGCGATTGATGCCGCAAATCCGCGTACGCAAACACGAGCGCTTCCGACCGGCACACTTACGCATGGTTTTGTAAGCACGTTTGTCGTCGTGAGTTGCGCCGTGTTTGTGCTCGCTGCCTGGCAGTTGAATCGTCTTGCCTTCGCGCTCTCTCCGGTCGCTCTGGGCATTCTGTTGCTCTATTCCTATACCAAACGCTTCACACGCTGGTCGCATCTGATCCTCGGATTCGCGTTGGGGATCGCGCCGGCGGCCGCGTGGATCGCAGTGCGGGGATCATTGGACCCCCGCATTCTGCTGCTTACTGCCGCAGTCACTTTTTGGGTGGGTGGCTTCGATGTCCTCTATAGTTGCCAGGATTACGAATTCGATCGGCGGGCGGGGCTGCACTCGATTCCCCGTTATTGTGGTATTGGGAAATCGCTGTGGATCGCGCGAGCGTTCCACATTTTAATGCTGCTTTTGCTGATCGCGCTAATTGCAGTTTTTGGATTAGGGAAACTGGCAATTGCCGGGGTCGGTCTGGTCGCGGTGTTGTTGGGGTACGAGCACTCCCTGGTTTCACCCGATGATCTCTCTCGTCTTAATGCTGCGTTCTTCACCATGAACGGGGTCATATCGGTAGTGTTCTTCCTGTTCGTTGCAGGGGATCTGATGTTTCACACCGCGAAGGGCTGAGATTCTGCCATCGTAGCCCGCGCTGCGGTATTATCAATTCAATGCCAGGCTCGCATCCATTTCAAGCTGACGACCCGCGGCTCCAGCCGATCTACGAAAAGGTTCTTGCTCGCGAGCGGCTGGGTGCCGACGATGCGCTCGGACTCTACCGCACGGGCGACATCCTCGCCGTTGGTTGGATGGCAAACCACGTTCGGGAGCGGATGCACGGCGATAAGACTTACTTCAACGTCAACCGCCACATTAATCCGACGAATGTATGCGTGGCAGCCTGCCGGCTGTGTGCTTTTGGGCGCAAAAAAGATGCACCCGGCGCCTACACCATGGCACTCGAGGAAGCGTTTCAGACCGCGGCTTCCGGCTATACGGAGGCGGTGACCGAGTTTCACATCGTGGGCGGGCTGCATCCTGATCTGCCATTCCAGTATTTTCTGGATTTGATTTCTGGCTTGAAGGAACGCTTTCCGCAGGTTCATCTGAAGGCGTTCACCATGGTGGAGGTGGCATATCTGGCCAAACGCGCCAAGCTTTCCATTCGCGAGACTCTGCAACAGCTAAAGCAAGCAGGCGTGGACTCGCTCCCTGGCGGTGGCGCAGAGATCTTTGCTGATCGCGTCCGCCACGTCATCTGCGATCACAAGATTGATGGCGACCAGTGGCTGGAAACCGCGCGCACGGCCCACCAGATCGGGCTCAAATCAAATGCCACCATGCTGTATGGTCACATCGAAATCGATGAAGACCGGGTAGACCATCTGATGAAGTTGCGTGCGCTTCAGGACGAGACCAACGGGTTCCAAACGTTTATCCCTCTCGCATTCCATCCTGACAACACGCCGTTACAGCATCTGCCAAAAACCACCGGCATGCTCGACATCAAGCAGATTTCTGTCAGCCGGCTGGTGCTGGATAATTTCCCGCATATCAAAGCCTATTGGCAGATGATGACCCCGAAGATTGCGCAGATTTCCTTGCGCTTCGGCGCCGACGACATCGATGGCACGGTGATCGAGGAAAAGATCTATCACGATGCGGGCGCAACCACGCCGCAAGGAATGCGGCGGCAGGAATTAGTACGCCTGATCCGGGAAGCTGGACGTGAGCCAATCGAGCGCGACACGCTGTATAGGCCCGTGACGCGCACCGAAACATCCGTTACGGTTGCGGTGTAAGAAGCGTCATGTACCGCGAGCACTCGCTCCAGAATTCTGTATACGTCCGCATCAGAGCCAGCGTTTGTAGGCGGAACACAAATTTTCTACACGCAGTCTACCCCGAGTAAACAAGTTCCACCACGGTGCAATCGTCGCTCAATGGTGTGCCACCGCAAAAATTCGCGACTGCAGAGAAGATGTCTTCCAGGCTTGTGCTTTTTGCCGCTACAGCTTCCAACCGGGAGTCCTCAAAGAAATCTCCGCGCGCGTTCTCGGCCTCGGTGACTCCGTCCGTTACCAGAATCAATCGGTCGCCGGCATGCAGGCTGCAATGATCGCTCTCGTAGGTCGCGTCCGCCAACAGTCCAACCGGAAGATTTCCGTGCGGTGGCCGGATTACCTCATGGTTGCACACCAACAAAGGTGGCACATGCCCGCAATTGACGTATTCGAGCTCCCCGTCACGCCGAATTCGCGCCATGATCAGGGTCGCATATTTTTCGCCGATGTGCTTGTGCGTGAAGAACCGGTTCGCTGCGGTGACAATCTCAATTAACGGCATTCCTGCAGTGAGCTGGGCATAGATCATTCCCTGAAGCTGGGAGGCGAGCAGAGCCGCCGAAACTCCCTTTCCGCTCACGTCGGCCAGGACCACCGCCAAACCCTCCTCGGTATTTACCGCATCGAAGAAATCGCCTCCAATCTCTTTGCAAGAAAGGTTTCGGCCCTGCAGGCGCGCGAACGGAACGTCCGGGATAGTCACGGCCATAAGCCGCTGCTGTATGGAAGCCGCGATCGAAAGCTCCTGCTGATAACGCCGTGCCGCCTCCTCCGCTTGCACCAGACGCGCATTCTCGATTAACGAGGCTGCTTCGATCGCGATGACCCGTAGAATTTCATTGCTTACGCTGGAAATGTCGCGCGATGCGAAGCGCGAATCCACGTACAGCACTCCCATGGCCTCGCCCGACGGAGGCGCGATTGGGACCTGCATGTCTCGTGAGGTTTGCACCTGCGGTTTGCGCAAGGGAATGCAAATTACCGTACGCAGATCATAGGCGACGATGCTCTGCCGCCCAGCCAGATCGAGTGATTTGCTGGTATCTGTAATCACAAACTCCGAATTGGCCTTGAGGGCATCTTCGAGGATGGAATGAGAAATAGTCTTGTCGTCCAACAGTGGTTCGCCCTTGGAATTGCGGCCCGCGGCGAGCCGCAGCGCCCCATCGTCAGCCTTCAGGAAGACGTAGCCCCGCTCGCCCCGCGTGAGCTTTAACGTTGCGTCGAGCAGGGTAACCAGAATCTCATCCAGCACACCGGTAGTGTTCAGCTTGCGCGCGGCTTCCAAAAACAGCGTCAGTTTTTCGAGATCGGTGCTCTCGGACGAAATATGAATTCCCGAAATTTGGTTCAGGAATTCGCGCGCCGTATTGGAAGTTGCATGTTCAGGATTAAAAATGACGTACGCGACATCGCGAACGCCAAATTCCAGCCGGTCGTTTCGTTCCAGATTCTTGCGTTGGACGCGTTCGCCATTCACGAACGTTCCGTGTTTGCTGCCCTGATCGAGAACATAGAATAGGCCGTTCTCGGACGTTATCAGCGCATGATCCCGCGAGACACGCGGATCGGCGATTACCAAATCCTTATCTACTTTGCGCCCGACGCTGAACGGACTGTGATCGAGATTGATGGTGCGCTGCTCGTTGCCCTGCACGAAAACCAGCGTAGGGAAAACGCCTGATCCCGGCGATGATGATGGACCGGTAATGGGTTGAAGAGCCATAGACGCGCGGCGGACGAATGTCACCTATGTTACGAGAATCATGGCAGCGGGGAAAGCCGGATTTATGCCGCCTAGTAAGGCCAGACTAGTCACCATCGCCTCAAGCACCACCTCGTTGGAACGCGGCAATCGCCTGCTGCTCACTGTCGTACACCTCGAAGACGGTAGCCAACTTGGTGATCTGCAGCACATCTCTCAACCGCTGCCCAAGGCCCGTCAATTTGATATCTGCGCCGCCCGCTCGGGCCGACGAATACACACCGACGAGGGTTCCCAGGCCGCCGCTATCAACATAGGTCACCCCAGCGAGATTCAACACGATGTGCCGGTTGGAACTTAGGACCTTCTTGAGGGTCTCCCGCAGAGAAGTGGCTTCTTCCCCGAACATGATGCGGCCGTGACAGGAAACAATTGTCACTCCGTCCGCCACGCGCGTTTCGATCTTCAAGTTCATCCTGTACCCTCCGACACACCGGGAAGCAAGAGCGTTTGAGAAGCCTAACCCGTCGTCAGAGCCGATGCAAGTGTGACAACAAATCAGATGGCACAGTTGCGAACACTTTGGATAGACTGCCCGCACATGGGAAATGAGACGTCTAGGGCGGTCACTTCGAAAATGCCGGACCTGGCGAAGAATCTTCTGTTACTGGCGGCACTCGCGCTGATTGCCATTTATCTTGCCCATCGTTTCCCGGAGATGGAAAAGGGCACTGATTTTCCTGATTTCTATGCTGCCGCAAAGCTGGTCCATGATGGCCTGGGACATCAGCTCTATGATCCAGCCGTCCAGGAGCGGTTCCAAATTCGTTATTCGGGCCGCATAGGAACGCTTTATATTCACCCTGCCTTCGAGGCTATGTTCTATTTGCCTTTCGCGGCGGCCTCTCCACAGCGCGCCTATATGCTCTGGTCTCTGTTGAATCTGGCGCTGCTGATCGCAATTGCAAGATCCCTACAGCATTACGCGTTCACGCAGGTCTCCTGGCAAGCACTGCTGGCGTTGTTTCTGGTGTTCGCTCCGGTGCTGCTGAATCTATTGCAAGGTCAGGATTCCGTGCTGTTGCTGTTTTTTGTTGCCATGAGTTTTGTAGCTTTGACTCGAGGCAACGAATTTCTCGCAGGTTGCCTGCTCGGGTGTGGGTTATTCAAGTTCCATTTGATTCTTCCGCTTGCGCTCATTCTTGCTGTTAATAGAACAAAGAGATTTCTGCTGGGCTTTCTTCTTCTTGCTGTGGTTCTGATCTTGATTTCGGTGGCAATCTGCGGTCCTGGATTTCTTCTAGCGTATCCCCGCTTCCTCTTGGCTTTGCCCAGTCTGCCGTTCTCTGGCATTCATCCGCGGCAGATGCCAAATTTACGCGGATTAGCCGCACTGAGCATTCCTGGATCGAAGTCAGTTTCCCTGGCACTGACAATTGCTGTGTCCATTCTGCTGCTCTCGATCGCAGTGCGTAGCAGCATCCTGGCTCGCATGCAACCCCAAGCCACCGCGCTCCTGTTTGCGAGTTCCGTGCTCACCTCATTGCTAGTGGGCTATCACCTTAGCCCGCACGATCTCAGTCTTCTTCTTGTGCCGATGACTATGATCTCAACCTACGTCCTGGCTACTCATCACATTTCAAAGTGGCTGCGCATGATTCTGGTCGCCAGCCTCGTGATTTTATATCTGCCCCCGCTGCACCTGTTTCTTTTGGCCGCGCATTCATATGCGTACGTGGCGATTCCGATCTTGTTCTTGTTCCTGAGCTGCTACGCCGAGCTCAAGAGAATTTCTCTTGCGATTCGAACAAATCTCTGACCAAGAAACACAGTAATCCCAGAATTCCAAGGGGGATGCCGAGGCTGGTATACAACGGCACCGCCCAGGCGCGCTCCAGCGAGGCCGCTGGCAGCGCAATTGACGCCAGGGCTAAAGAGACTGTCGCTACCCACGGCCACAACACTAAAAGCGCAGCCGCTAAGCAACTGAACCGGGCCAAGCGATTCTTACTCCATATCAGCGCGCCTTCACGAACAAGGAGAAGGATTCCCGGCAGCAGGAGCGCTTGATTGTATGGCGCCACCATGGGCACGATCACAACCGTTGCCGCGAGCACGAGTGACGAAATCAATGCGAACGCAAACGAATTCGCTTCCTCATGGCGCAAACGCCAGCAGATGCAGGCCAAGGCAGCCCCGATCATGAGGCTCAACACTTTGCCCCAACCTGGCGTTATCAGCGTATCGAGGAGAGATCCAGACCCGGCAGTGTATTTGCGATAAGCCACTACTGCCCTGTAGAAGTCTGAGATCCATCCCGGCAAAACGTACTGCGCGGCTCCAAGCAGAGTCATCAATGTGATGGCGAATCCCCAGATCAGTCCCTTGCGTTGCTGCCAATCGCCCAGCCCCCAGAGAATCAGCCACCCGGCTAGGGGGGCAGCGAGTTGCGGCTTGATTGTCGCCAAGGCGAGCAAAACTCCCGCTGCCACCAGATGCCCGGCTGCAATTGAAGCCATACATGCTGCGATTAGCGCAGCTACCAGCAAGCTTAATTGCTGAAGCTTGATCCCCTGGACGATGGGGAAGCTGCCCATGGCAAGGACAACCACTGCCGTAAACACCATGGGCGAAGAGCGCCAGCGCAGAGCAGCCAACCAGAGTGGGACTGACGCGACGGTTAGACCAACCAACACCCAGCGGAAGCCTTCCTGCACCGCCGGAAACGGCAAGTGCACGGTAGGAGCAAGAAGAAAAACGACGTACACGGGATACGCAAATCCTTGCTGATCGCGTGGATCCTCCACCCGGCCTGGATCAAGCGTGCGACCGTAATACCCAGTCTCAATTTCGCGTGTGACTTCTGGGCTGTAGGGATTGCGATGGTGCAGCAGGAACTCACGTGAGCCTAACCACCGCGGGTATAGGTCGGAGAGATTACCACGTGGACGCCCATGAGCTGCAGCGTCAGCACGCTGATAAGGGATCAGCAAATTCTGTACGTACCACAACATGCTTCCGGCCAGAAGCAGCGCAATCAATAGACCGATTATGGAATCTCCGGACGATGATCTAGCAGGCTCCGGAGAAACTCTGGTTTGGAACCTATTTGGCAACGGCATGAGTTTACTGGTACCGTCTAAACCTTTTACTTTTTGTCATTCCGAACCGCTTTAGCGGTGAGGAATCTGCTTTCGCGAGTTTTTCCGCAACCTGCTGAGCGAAGTAAATGCGCACCCATGTTACAACTTATGCGGACTACGCCTGTGCGATTGCGAATCCTCATCTCCACAGTAATTGGGGTTGCGAGTGCCGTGTTCTGCTGGTTCCTTCTCCGGAGGCTGCATCAGGGAGCGGCGGATTTCACTTGGGCAATCCGTGCCGCGCAGCATCTCCTAGTGGGGAAGAATCCATACGATACGCCTCTTGAGCAATATCCGCTCACCGCTGCGTTGTTTGGATTGCCCTTGGTTTTGTTGCGTCCTGAGGTCGCAGCGGCCCTGTTTTATGGAATCAGTTCCGCGCTGCTCGCACTCGGGCTGACGCGACAGGGTTATACCCGCTTGCTGATTTTTCTCGCTTATCCCTATTGGGCTGGAATGCTCACCGCGCAGTGGGCGCCGCTCATTGCTGCCAGCGCTTTTTTCCCCATTCTCCTTCCAGCTACGCTGGCCAAGCCGCAAATCGGGCTCCCAGTTGCGCTCACGCACCTGAGCCGGCGCGGTGCGCTGGCGTGCTTAGTTTTTTTGCTGTTAACTCTAATAGCCTTGCCGCGCTGGCCACTGCTTTGGATTCATCAACTCGGCTATTACGAGCACTTCACTCCCCTAGTGGTCTTACCAGGTCCTCTCCTGATACTCGCGCTCTTGCGCTATCGCGACCGCGATGCATGGTTACTGCTCTTGGCTGCCATCATGCCTCAGCGCTGGTTTTTCGACGCATTCATTCTCTGGCTCATCCCGAAAACTCGGCGCGAGATTTTGTTTACGGCGTTCTTCAGTTGGGGAGCCGGCATCTGGCGCTGGTACCAGTACCCGCACAGCTTTAACCAAGTGGGAAGATGGGCAGTGCTGTTCATTTATCTTCCGATGCTTGTCGTTGTACTGGCACGGACACCCGCGAAACGCACGACATGCGGTTCAAGCGGCTGACTTCTCCACAGTGCGCAGATTTTGGCGGGAAATCTCGCGACTGATCGCCCAAATCCAGAACAGCATCACAATCGCCATTAAGTTATAGTGCCCGTTTCGCATCAATAGAAAAGCCTGCAGCGGAGTAAAGAACAGCAGCAACATCGGCGCGAACAGAATGGCGCGGCTCTGCTTGACCTCCTTGGCATGCCGCAGGAGATGGTTTGCGATTAACGTGAGGGGCAGGAGAAGCAAGCTTAAGTCGTACGGCAGCGTGTGATAGCCAACAAGGACAGTGATTACGACGCACAAGGAAAATCCGAGATCGAATTCAGCCGGACTTGAGCTCTTCCACCGCCGGGAGCCCCAGGCAATCAATGCCAGCGACACGGCGGCGATGACCGCGTCGCTCGCAAGCTTCGACGTGTGCGGCAAGAGCGCGCTGTCGAGCAGACCTCGCACATTTGCCATGCGGATCGGAACTATAGTCCCCAGCCGCTCCATCGATTGCTCCCGGCGCCAGACGTGAGTCGGATACTGCACCGTCTGTCGCCAGCCCACGATAGAAACTGAGAGCAACGCGAGAAGCAACGCGGAACCGATGAAGCCCATGATGGCCTTATAGCGCTTTTGAAGAAGCAGCATGAGCACGAACGCCGCAACGAGATGGAAACGGAACGAACCAAGACTCAGAAGGCAGCCCGCGGTCAGATCGCGCTTTTGTTTTAGCGCCACGAACGCCAATACAAATAACAATAAAAGGACAAAGATGTCCTGTCCTTGCAGCAATCCAAAAAAAACAGGAAAAAACGCCAACCAGATAAATATCCAGGCCGGCATAGAAATGGCGTTCAGGCTGGATACGTGTGGTCGCAGCACCCACATCGCCGCGATCAGGATGAGAACGCTGATGCAATCCCAGACCAGAAATGCCGCCGGATAAGAGAGCCAAGCGAGAGGAACAAAGACTAGTGCCTCGAACGGAGGGTGAATATACGGCAGCGGGCCGTGCCGGATGATCACGCCTGGAGCAAATTGCTGTTGCAGCCGGTATTGTGTCTGTTCGTCATAAAGCTGCGCTCCCAAGTGCTGGCGGACGATGATCCCGCCGGTGTAAAACGTCGTGAAGTCAGGGTAGCCCAGATACACGAGCCGCCGCGCGTTCCAGGCGATCACCAGGTGCATGGACAGCATTCCGGCCAGGAAAAGAAGCAGGGCTTTCTTGAGCTTCGGTTTGGTCATAACATCGCGAGCGTTGGGTGCCACGATATCATCTGTTGCCACGGTGAAGCGACTCTTCGAAACCTCGCGCGTGTTCACTATTGTTTTTTCTCTTGGGCTGTTCACGATGAGCGCCCGCGGGGTGGCAGACCCTGACTTCTGGTGGCACCTGCGCAGCGGAGAATTGATTGTTCGCTCACACACAATTCTTCGCACCGACCCGTTCTCTTTCACCCGCTTCGGCCATCCCTGGATCAATCACGAATGGTTGTCCGACGTTCTCATTTTCTGCTTGTATCGGGTGGCTGGTTTTGGAGGTTTGATCGTGAGCTTTGCCGCGATCAGCGCGGCCACGCTGCTCTTCGTCTACCTGCGCTGTCCGGGCCGGCCTTATTTCGCAGCAGTTTTTACGGTATGTGGCGCCATCGCCTCAACCCCGACCTGGGGCGTCCGCCCTCAAATGTTCACGCTCCTGTTTGCCGCCATTTTTCTCGTGATTCTTGACAAAGCACGCAGTGACCCCAAACTTCTGTGGTGGACCGTCCCTTTAACCTTGCTGTGGGCAAATCTGCACGCCGGATATGCTCTCGGCATAGCACTGTTGGCATTGTCTTTGGTTGGCACTGTTCTGGACATTGCTTTGGGCGTCGAAAGCTGGGCAAGACGAGCCGCCGGCCTGCGAAACCTTGGGCTTGCCCTGGTTGCTTGCGTGGCGGTGGTTGCGGTGAATCCGAATGGCATGCGCCTCTACACGTATCCGTTTGAGACTCTCGGCTCCAAGGCAATGCAGAGCTATATCCACGAATGGTTCTCTCCGAATTTCCATGATCCCGAGTACGCGCCGCTGCTTCTGATTATTCTGGGTATTCTGGTTGGTTTCGCGATCTCCCCAAAAAGAGTGTCTCCCCGCGACCTGGTTTTATTGTGTCCCGCCACTCTCGCCGGACTGCGTTCGGTGCGGCACATACCAGTGTTCGTGCTGATCGCCGTGCCGATTCTGACACAACTCTGGGAGGCATGGCTTCAGAGCGTAGGAGCGACGATCCGGACGAACCGGGGTTCCGTGCACCGTCTATCTGAGAAACGGCTGCTGAACGCGCTCATTCTGGGAACATTTGCAGCTTTTAGCATTGTGCGTGTGGTGCTTGTCATTCATCGCCAACCACAGACAGAAGCGCAGCATTTCCCGGCGGGGGCAACGGCATTCATTTCTACCCAGCGCCCTCCGGCCCCGGTGCTGAACCACTACAACTGGGGTGGTTATTTCATCTGGAAGTTGTACCCCGATTATCGGGTATTCATCGACGGTCGCGCAGACCTCTACGGCGATTCCTTCATGAACGAGTTCGCCGCCAGCTACTACCTTGCTGGCGACTGGCGCAAGTCGCTGCGAACATGGGGGATCCGGACCATCGTTCTCCCTCCTGACGCGCCGTTGGTTACAGCGCTGCAGTCCCAACCGGGCTGGAGGCGAACTTACGCTGATTCTCAGGCTGTGGTGCTGATCCAAACCAGCAGCTCAAGCCGAAGTGATTGAAAATTAAGTCTTTATATAATGCAAAACGAGAGTCAGGCGCTAAATACCCACTTCAAAACCCCTAAAGTTGAGGTATGATATTTGGCAGTCTCGAAGGATCAGGGGAGCGTTCTTAGATCCCGCATCTGATTGATGATGGTAATGCTTCGCGGGGTAAGCCTTTCTATCGCTAGCCGATGCAGTTTTTGTTGAATCAGAAGATTGCGATAACGCGTTTCTCAGGATTGCAGAGTATGCAATCATGCTTGCTGTGATCCTGTGGCGGTGGTGGTGGGAAACGATCCGACTGATCGGTTCCAATGCCAACAACGTGTTCTGACAGGTCGCGACAGTCCAATAGGGCGGCTTTATTAAGCCGCAGTTTGCAAGAAATTTCACCCGCTTCGCCAGATCGCGGGGTATTATTGGGCAAGGGATTCGAGACACTCTCCTTTCCCCTCGCGACTCGTTGCTTTGGAAAACACAAAAATTGTTGCTCCGGGCTGAATTGCGCAGACAATTGCACAAGGTCAGGAATAGGCGTGTGCCTGATTCCATTGGGAGGTCCAGAAAATGAAAAACATTCTTTGTCAGTTATGGAGAGAACAGAAAGGACAAGACATTGCGGAATACGCGGTCATGCTGGCAGTGATACTGGTGATCGTGGTGGGCACGATTCGGCTGATTGGCTCTAACGCCAACAATGTTTTCTCCTCAGTTGCCAGTTCTGTTCAGTAATTTCATTGTGGCAAGGAGTGCGCGTGTGCCAAGCGGCGCCTCTGCGCGATATGTCGGAAAAAAATAATGCCGTCGTTGGGATCGGTATGCAGTTAATTACACTGCTGCCAAACGCCAGCCTAAGATTGCCGAACGCGATAAATTTTGAGAATTCGCCGGCTGTCAGGATTCGATTTTAGCCGGAACCAGCGGCCCGCACGACTTTGAGGCCCTGAGGAGTACGCATGAACCGCACCCGTCTGCTGATGATCGGATTTGTTGCTCTGGCACTAGCCGCCTTTGTCAGCTTTACCGTTTATCGCCGGCTGAATGCTCCAGGCGCAGCCAATGTTCCCCCCGGCGACAATATTATTATCGCAGCCGCTGATATCTCCCTGGGGGCAAAAATCGAGGACAAGGACGTTAAAGTTGTCCAGCTCCCCGCCGCCGATCTGCCCCCGCGCCACTTCCGGCAAAAATCGCAGGTGCTGGGACGCGGGGTAATCGTGCCCATTGCCCAGGGGGAATTTGTGCTTTCTGAAAAGCTGGCGGGCGAGAATGCCGGCTCTGGCCTACCGGCACTGATTCCCACGGGAATGCGAGCCGTATCGGTGCGCGTAAATGAAGTGATTGGGGTAGCCGGATTCGTAGTGCCGGGTACCAGAGTGGATGTGCTGCTGACCGGTAGCCCGTCCGGGAGCGGCGGCGAACGTACCACTACTGTTCTGGAGGATATCGCCGTCATTGCCTCAGGCCAAAGGTTGGAGCGAAGCGTAGCTGGCGAGGCGCAGACGGCTCCGGTGATTACGCTGCTCGTCTCCCCCGATGACGCGCAGAAGCTTGCGCTGGCCCAAAGCGAAGGCAAGATTCAATTATCCTTACGCAATCCGCTAGATACGAAACAGCAAGAATTGCCGTCAGTGCAGGACAACGCCTTGTACAGAGGCGCGTCTGCGCCCGCCAAGCTCATGAAGCAGTCGAAAGCTCCCAAGCAAGTTGTACTCACCGCTCCCGCACCCAACTCTGGATATCAAGTGGAAGTCTACCGGGGCGACAAGAAGGACGTGACCAAATTTGATTCGCAATGATTGCCCGCGGCTCTGAGGTTTCATACATGACTATTTGCTCTCAGTGGTGGGAACAGGAAATCAAAGTTGGTAAATCGTCTCGAGTGGTACTGGCGATCACGTGTCTGCTTTGCTCCGCTGTGGCAGGTCAGCAGCAACAGCCGGCTCCGCCGCCTCCGGTCCAGGCGGCTCCAGCTGCGAGGACACCAGTTCAGCCCCCGGAACCGGCGCAGGCCCAGATCCCTCCTGCAAATTCGCAGGCGCCGCAGGCTGAAGGGCAGGGGGCGGCGCCGCTCCGCGTAATGGTTGGTAAATCTCTGCTCATCAATACCACAGAGCGGCTGAAGCGGGTTTCCGTGACCGATCCCACCGTGGCCGACGCGCTGGTTGTCACGCCAACGCAAATTCTTGTGCATGGCCGTTCACCTGGAGAAGTGTCGTTGCTGATCTGGGATGAGTTGGAGCGTTCCCGCAGCTTCGATTTACGCGTGGATGTTGACGTCAGCGCCGCCTCTGAAGAAGAAAGACGGATCTTCCCCGACGAGCAGATTTCTGTTAGCCCATCCCGTTCTGCCATCGTGCTCTCCGGGCACGTTTCTACAGAGGATGTTGCTAAGCGCGCCGGAATGATTGCGGAAGCGTACTCCAAGAATGTGGTGAACGTCTTGACGTTCGGTCCAGTGGGGGCTCAGGAAGTCCTGCTCGAAGTAAAATTCGCGGAAGTTGACCGCTCCGCAGTGACGCAACTGGGCATCAACATTCTTAATACGGGCGCCGGAAACTTTGTCGGTAACACCACCACCGGACAATTTGGCGGCACCAAGATTGGAGACCTCTCTGACACGTTCCCACGGCCTCCCATAACACCGCCATTTACCAGCACAGAAACTATAAATGACCTGTTGAACGTATTTCTGTTCCGGCCAGATATTCATCTCGGCGCCGTGATCCGCGCCTTGCAGCAGAGGAATCTTCTGCAGATTCTTGCCGAGCCAAACCTTATTGCTGTAAATGGCAAAGAATCGAGCTTCCTGGCAGGGGGAGAGTTTCCCTTTCCAATCGTCCAGCCGGGGCAAGGTTTTACCGCGGTCACCATTTCGTTCAAAGAGTTCGGCGTGAAACTGAAGTTCACGCCGGTAATCATGCCGAATGGCAACATTCATTTGCGGGTAGTGCCGGAAGTAAGCACGCTGGATTTCGCCAATTCCCTGACCATCTCAGGTTTCACTGTACCTGCGATAAGCACACGTCGCGCAGATACTGAATTTGAATTGCAAGATGGTCAAAGCTTCGTCATCGCGGGCTTGATGGATAATCGCGTCACCAATCTCAGCAACAAGATTCCCGGGTTGGGTGATATCCCGATCCTGGGTAACTTTTTCAAGAGCAAGAGTGCACAAAAGAGCAATTCAGAGTTGATGGTTCTTTGCACTGCCCGGCGGGTTGCTGCCACTAATCAGCCACCTCCGGGGCCGAAATACCCTAAGCCATTTCTGGATAACAACCAGTTTGATGGAAAGAAACCATCAGGCGGGTCAAAGTAGATGACGTTTTGTAGAGGGGGCAGCGGCACATGCCCGAACTGTCCGTAGTCATAGTCGACCCCGGACGTGGTTTTGGTCGACGTCCCCGGCGATAATCCCACGCTGGCTTTGCGAGCAATCGAAATCGTCCACCAGGAGTTGCCGGAAACCCCTTTGTTCGCCATTGGCAGCATGGCCCAGCCGCAGGCAATCGTGAACGCGATGCGCTCGGGCGCGCGCGAGTACATTGAGCGCCCAACGACTACAACGGATCTACTCGAGGCTTTCGTTCGGCTCACTACGGCCCAGAGAAAAGTGAGCCGCGAAGGTTCACGCGGTAAGGTCTTTACCATTGTGAACGCAAAAGGTGGAAGCGGGGCAACAACGGTCGCCGTCAATCTTGCGCTCGCTTTGCAGTCGGCTCACGGCAACGTGGCCCTAGTGGATATTGCTACACTCGGCCACACTGCCCTGCATATGAACCTAAAGCCACTGTTCACGGTAGCTGACGCCATCCGCAACCTCCACCGGCTGGATAGCTCTTTGCTGGAAAGTTTTATGACCCGCCACAACGGCGGTTTACAGCTACTCGCAGGACCCAATGCGCCGGCTGCTGTAGAGCCTTCGACCGCCGAGTTCGCGCGTCTTTTTGATCTGCTAGTGAGCCACTTTCGTTATGTGGTTGTGGACGCTTCCACGCGCATGGACGCAACGACGCGCCTGGTATGTAACCTCTCTGAACGCGTTCTGCTGGTCGCACACGCAGATGTCGCCTCGCTATGGAGTGCTGCGCGCCTGCAACAATATCTCGGCGAAACCGGGGGCCGCGAGCGTGTGCAACTCGTGCTCAATCGCTTCCGCAAGATTCCAGGTTTCAGCGAGTCTGACGCCGAAGCGGCGGCAGGAATCAAGTTGCTCTGGAAGATTCCTAATCAGTATTTTGCAGTCTCCGCCGCGATCGACAGGGGCATTCCTCTGATGCATCAGAATCATACGGAGATTGCGCGTTCTTTTACCGGACTTGCCGGACGCTTGACAGAAAACGACGTTGACGTGAAACGGCGTGCCTGGTCGCTGTTCAAAACGGTTTAGCACGTTGCGGAAAAACTCTGATTTTGGGTGGCGCAGCGCTTCAGCGCTGCCTTAAGTGGCTTGTTTTCATGGCGGCTTTAGCCGCTGATGTGGCTGCATAACATTTCTCCGCAACCTGTTAGGAATTTAGGTAGGCGCGGGCGTCCTCGCCCGTGCAGGTAAGCAGAGACTCTGAGTTTATCGATGCCGAATTTGCAGACCTTTGAACGGGCCGAGTACCAGCAGGTTAAAGCGGATCTCCACCGCAAAATCCTTGACCGGCTCGATCTTGAAAAACTGGGCCGCACGCCGAGTGATGCCGCGCGCGAAGAGGTGCTGCTGCTCATCCGCAATACTGTTAACAGTGAAGCCGTACCTCTCAGCTTCGCCGAGCGTGAGCGCCTTTCGCGGGAAATTCTGGATGAAATCTTCGGCCTGGGCCCGCTCGAGCCGCTTCTGAAAGATCCCAGCATCTCCGACATCCTGGTCAATCGCTTCGATAAGGTCTACGTAGAACGTGGCGGGAAACTCGAGCGAACCGGGCTGAGCTTTAAAGATAACGCTCATTTGATGCAAATCATCGACCGGATCGTCTCTCGCGTTGGTCGACGCGTGGATGAGTCTTCGCCGATGGTAGACGCGCGCCTTGCGGATGGCTCGCGTGTGAATGCGATTATTCCGCCTTTAGCAATCGATGGGGCATGCCTTTCGATTCGCCGTTTCGGCCGCGATCCTGTCACCGCCCGCAACATGCTAGAGAACAAGACCATGACCGAGCCCATGCTGGAATTGCTCTCGTCTATGGTGAAAGGCCGCTTGAATCTCTTGATTTCTGGTGGCACCGGCGCCGGCAAAACCACGCTGCTCAATGTGCTCTCGGGCTACATCCCAAATTCTGAGCGAATCGTTACCATCGAAGACGCGGCTGAACTTCTGATGAAACAGGAGCACGTTGTACGCCTCGAAACCCGCCCGCCGAATATTGAGGGCAAAGGTGCCGTGCGCCAGCGGGAGCTCGTTATCAACAGCCTGCGTATGCGCCCTGACCGCATTGTGGTTGGGGAGGTCCGCGGCGAAGAAGCGTTTGACATGCTCCAGGCCATGAATACGGGTCACGACGGGTCATTGACTACCGTCCATGCTAATTCTCAACGCGACGCGCTGGCCCGAGTCGAGAGCATGTTCTCCATGGCTAATCTCAATATTCCGGAGCGTGCGGTACGCCAACAAATTGCATCCGCGATCCATGGCGTTGTGCAAATCGCGCGTCTCTCGGACGGTTCGCGCAAGGTAATCGCAGTTTCAGAAGTCACCGGCGTGGAAGGGGAGATTATCTGCATGCAGGATATTTTCATCTTCGACCGGCACGGGCTCGATGAAACGGGCAAAGTGCGCGGTGCATTTCGCGCTACCGGTATCAGGCCCAAGTTCGCCGACAGGCTGGCGACAGCCGGTTGCCGGCTGCGCCCTGCAATATTCGATTCGAGCATGGAGGTTTGAGTTCTGAAAGCTAGGCTGATAGCTGAATAGCTTGTAAACATATGCCAGTCTTGATTGCCATCGCGGTTTTCTTCCTGGTTGCGCTGCTGGTCTTTATGCTCGGCTGGGCCCTCGATCAGCGCAGTGCCAAGGCTCGCCTGCTGCGTGAGCGTCTGGAAACAGTAGAGAAGACGGCGGAGCGCAAGCCTGGCGAGGAACTCGCGCTGGTTCGAGACGAGATGTTGAGCAGATTCCCGGCGCTCGACAACCTGCTGCGCCGTTCCGAGCGGATCTCTGATTTGCAGACATTGCTCTCCCAAGCGGATATGGGGATACGCGCCGGCAATGTTTTGGGGCTGTGTGCGGTCAGCGCGCTCGCCCTTGGATTCGCGGCCTTTCTCGTAAGCAGGCCGCTCTCAGGAAACGAGTCTTTGTTGTTTACAGTTGTCGGTGTGATGCTTGGCGCAATCATGCCTTACTCGTTCGCTTCCTACCGTCGCAGCAAGCGCTTTCAAAAGTTCGAGGAACTGTTTCCCGAAGCGATCGATACCTTGGCGCGCGCAGTACGCGCTGGCCACGCGTTCACCAGTGCGCTGGAGCTGATCGCCAACGAAGTTGGCGAGCCAGTCTCATCCGAATTCCGCAAGCTTTTCGAAGAGCAGAAATTTGGCCTGCCTGTGCGCGATGCGCTGCTGAACTTCACCGAACGCGTTCCCCTGGTGGACGTGAAGTTCTTTGTCACGGCGGTAATGTTGCAGCGCGAAACTGGCGGCAATCTGGCCGAAATTCTTGATAACCTCTCCTACATGATTCGTGAGCGCTTCAAGATTATGCGCCAGGTGCGTGTGCATACGGCACAGGGACGCCTCACCATGATGCTGCTGATGGGATTACCCCCCATTATCGTGGTCAGCATGCAGGTCTTGAATCCCAGCTTCATTCATCCTTTATTCGCAGATCCCATCGGACACATCCTAGTCGTGGCCGGCATCACCTTGCAGACGATTGGATATTTCGTTATCCGAAAGGTGATTCAGATTCAGGTTTAAGTTATGGCGCTGGCGCTGACAATCATTCTGTTCCTCACCGTCGCACTGGGGGTGTTTTCCTTTGGCGCAGCGGCGTATGCTCCGTCATCGGTGCTGGGGGCCCGCTTGCGTGCGCTGGGCTGGCAGAAGTCCCAGCCGCGTGAAAAGCCTGCATTTAGGGAGAGGTTGGAGCATGCGCTCGATCCCTTCAGCAAGGCTCTGCCTCTCTCGCCAAGTGAAGTCTCGCGCACGCGTAAATGGCTCATTCAGGCGGGCTACCGCGAGCCGCGCCACCTCACGATGTACGTTGGCAGCCGCATGCTGCTTGCCTTAGTGGGGATGCTGGGCGTGGTCGCAGTCGAGCAAGGCTTCGACCTTCTGCTGATGATCGGCGTCGGTGGCTTTGGGTTCTTTGTCCCCCGTTTCGTGCTGAAGCGCATGATCAAAGACCGCCAGCGTCGCATCACGATCGCGTTGCCCGATGCGCTTGATCTCACGGTCATCTGCGTGGAGGTCGGTCTTGCCCTCGATCAGGCGCTTATGCGCGTCGGGGAAGATCTCAAGTACTCGCATCCCGATTTGAGCGATGAATTTTATCTTGTGAATCTCGAGATGCGGGCCGGCAAGCCGCGGGCGGAGGCGTTGCGCAATCTCAGCGATCGCACCGGCGTTGACGATGTTCGGGCTTTGGTCACTACGCTCATCCAGACTGACCGCTTCGGCACAAGCATTGCTACGGCGCTGCGCATGCATTCGGAAACCCTGCGAACGGAACGCCGTCAGCGGGCTGAGGAGCAGGCAGCCAAAACTACGATTAAAATGGTAGTCCCCCTGGCAGTATTTATTCTGCCATCCATCATTTTTGTGACCCTTGGGCCGGCGATGATTCAGCTCTTTCGCCAGCTGAGCCAGGGCCGCTGAAGTTTGCAAGTTTGGCTGCGCATTCAGGAGCAGTAATGTCAACCCCGGGCCCCACAGCATACGCTTTCAACCGCACGCGCGAAGCTTATCTGGCCACTCAGTTGCGCATCGCGGGAACACACTGGTCGCGGTTCCGCGGTCTTATGTGCGCTGATGCCTCTAGCTTTCCTGCTGGTCGAGGGCTGTGGCTCGTCCCGTCGCGCGGCGTACATACCTTCGCCATGCGCTTTCCTATTGATGTGCTCTATCTCGATCGCGACAAAACCGTGGTTCATCTCGAGCAAAGTCTCAAGCCCTGGCGAATGGCGCCGGTTCGCATGAACGCGATTTCCGTTCTGGAGCTACCAGAAAACACACTACATTCAACGCGCACTGCTGTTGGCGACCAGATCGAGATTGCTTCAGAGGCGCACCCGCTGTGAGCGACGCCCCCAAGCTTCTTGTCGAGTGGTCATCGCCCTGGGAGGAGTTCCGGACTGCAATCCGTCCCGCTTTCAGACGCTCGCCTGAACGCCTCGCCGGCGAAGCTAAGACCGGACTGTTTCCCTATCGTGGAATGCTGGCCTCGTGGATCTTCGAAACCGCGCTCCTGGTCGCAGTTATAGTGCTGCCGGAGAGATTCGCGGCCATGCAGCCGTATCAGCCGCCACCGATGCCAAAATACGATGTGATCTACTATTCGGGCGACGAACTTCCGCGCACCGAAGATGCTGGTGGCGCGGAGACCGGCCGCTCAGGTCGCGCTGGAGGCCAGGAAGCTTACCACCGCACCCAGGCGATTCGCGTAGCGCGCGGTATTTCTCTCCGCGACAAAGTGGTGGACGCCCCCAAGCTCGACTTGCCTCGTTCCGATTCCGCCGTGGCAAACCTGCTGGCTTATAGAGGCGTCCCTGGTAGAGGCGTCCCTGGCCCTCCTCCCGCCGAAGGTTTGCAATCTTCTCTGCGAACTCCTGCCATGCTGTTTGCGCCTATTGCCCCCGCGTCCAATGTGCAACGCGACAGATTGCAGGCGGCACCATCACTGAATTCTTCGGTTGTGCCACCGAGTTCGAATGTGCAACGCGAAAGATTTCAGAATGCCCCGAGCCTACTCGCAAACGTGATTGCGCCGAGTCCAGATGTTCAGCGCGACAAAATAATGTCCGCGCCGGCGCTGAACACCGGAGTGATTGGGCCGCCTTCCTCGGGTCCTCAGCGGGATGCAACCATGCTCCGCTTGCCCGGCTCGCAGAGCATTCAGGTCATCCCGCCTCCAGTTTCAGCACCGGTCGAAGCCACGAATTCCAATCCACGTCTCGCACTGCCGGCAAACGTGGTCGCCCCGCCGCCAACTCAGATTACTCGCGATATCGCCTCCGCAGGCCCAGGCTTCGGCTCCGGTGAACTGCACAAGCAAATTGTTCCTCCGCCGGCGCAATTGGGCGGAGGCTCGGACGAACATCGCGCGATCGGCGGATTGGGAGATGGCACAGTTGTGCCTCCTCCCGGCCAGTTGAGCAGCGGTGGAGGAGTGCAGCGCCAATCCGGCAGCGGCTTTGGCAGTGGACTCAGTGGCAGCGTCGTGCCGCCTCCGTCGCAACTAAGCGGCGGCATGGGCGGTACTCATCAAAGCGGCGGCGGTCTCGGAGGTACATTCTCTGGTGTTGTGCCTCCCCCTCCTGGTTCAATTGGCGGCTCCCTCTCGGGCCATGGACGGGGAAACCGAGGCGCCGGCTTTGGCGGGTCTCTGGATGTCGGAGACATCGCCGCGCCGCCCAAGAGCGGTGGCGTCGGCTCTGAAACCGGCGTCGTTGTGTCGAGCCAACCCGGCTCCAAGGTGGGCGTTCCAGGCAATGGCGGAGCCGGATCGTTGGCTTTGTCGCCCTCCGGCGGCCTCAACAGCGGATTGGGCGGATCGGGAGGTGGCACAGGCATCGGTCGCGGCAATGGGCCTGGCAGCGGCTTTTCCGGCGAAGGTTCCGGCGCAGGAAAGGAAGGTAGTGGTCGCGGTTCAGACAAAATGGCGCGCGGTGGAATTTCACCTTATCCGGGGCCAGGCGGCGCAGGCAGCGGCGCAAGTGGTAATCCGCCCATGCCTGGAGTTGCTGTGAAAGGCGGCAGCGGCAACATCGTTACGTTACCCAGCTTCAGTACAGATGCGAATGACCCCTCGATCGCCGGACGTTCCGCCAAGGGTGCGGATCGCAACGGCCCAGGAATCACGGTTGTGGCAAGTGCCCGGGCGGGTGGCGCCTTCAACTTCTACGGCGCATTGAAAGGCGACAAGGGATATACGATCTATTTCGAAACCGCCCTTGGGCCAACAGTCTTGTGGTATACCGATCCCGCCTCCGCGTCGCATCCCTACGCGGAGGACCTGGTCGCGCCCCAGATCATACGCTCCGATCTTCCCCCCGACTTGCAGCGGTCGCGCCTGATTCTTGCATGCATTCTTGACCGCTCAGGATTGCTTCGTGATACGAAGGTCATCGAGCAAACTGCGATGGATACAACCACCAAGGTTCTAGCCTCTCTTCCGAACTGGAAATTCAGTCCCGCCCTACGTGGAGATCAGCCCGTCGAAGTTACCGTATACCTTGGATTCAATATCGATACCAAAGATCGGTTTTAGCACGAAAATATGGATGTAAGCGCGGGCCTACACGCCTATATCGGACCTGTTCCGCCTTGTTCCCGCTCCAGTAAGACGGCCACGTCATCGGCGTAGATGACTCTCCATCGGTGAGTTTCTTTCAGCATATTCGCCAGTGAGGAATTCCCAGGCATCAGCACCCAATTCACACGCTTCTCATCCAAAACTTCATCCCATCTCGGTGCTAGCCGAATGGCGGTCAAGTACTCTCGCAGAAATTGCTCGCCATAGAGGTCGTGGCGGTCGTCCACGAACACCTTCATCTCCGGATAAAGACGATAAATGAAATACCCGCCCCAGGAGTCCAGGCTGAAAATCGGCTCCTGGATGCCGCGTTCTGCGATCACCTGGACCGCCGCTACTGGAAATTTTTTTACATCAAAATGTGCGTTCATGAGTTGATGCGAGCCGACCCGGCCGTGCTGAATGCAGACAAAAAGTCCGAATACCACGGCCGCAACCGGCCAAAGGTGTCCACGCAAACTTAGTTCCAGGCTCCCCATGCGCAACGCAAAAGAGCTGCATCTCGATAAAAAATTGCGTGTGCGATCCGGCAACTTTGCGTTGTTCCCCGCATCGCGCACCGCGGCAGAAAGCAGTGGCCCGGCAACGAGAACCAGCAAGATCGAGGCGACCGGCAGATTGCGCGAAGCGTAAAGCCCGCTATAGGAGGCAAACAGAATCACCAGCAGTTGCGAAGCTCGTATCTTTCCTCGCGCTGCGGCCAAAGCAATGATCGTAATCACCAGCAACACTGCAAAACATTCCTG
>WNGE01003178.1_pt1 | contig 25702 bp, 28 predicted proteins | sample 5400651 | NCBI WGS metagenome assembly WNGE01 (sample SAMN13153370, study PRJNA577476) | soil metagenome | isolation source: 60 cm soil or saprolite under grassland replicate 2 | place: USA:California | collected 2016-06-15 | reverse complement strand
GGCCAGTCACTGTGTCCGAAGCCCGGGTAATCGGGCGCGACCAGGTGAGAGCGATCGGAAAGCCGGGCCAAGAGAGGTTCGAACATCCGCGATGAAGAGGGAAGTCCGTGCAGCAAGAGCAGCGTTGGCGCGTCTGTGGGGCCGGCCTCCCGGTAAAAGATGGAGAGCCCATCGATCTGTGTCGTGCGATAAAAAGTCGGGTGTTCCACAGGACGTTCCTTTCCTTGGGCCTGGGCCAGCAATTGAAATGCGGTGATCGGGTGAATGGCCTCTGTCGTGGATCAGCCGAACGTGAACGCGAAAGCCTCCACGCCCGCATCGAGAAACTCGATCTCGAACTGGCGATCAGCAATGGGCTTCGGTTGCCGGATCAGTTGATACAGCCGCTGTTCGGTAAGCGTGCCGTTGCCCTGGTCGTCAACGTCACTTCCGTGAGCAGCGCCCGGTGCCTGTCCATCGATGCGCACGCGAAAGCGCACGGACGTTCCTCGCGCGGCCGGTCCCATGACCAGATGTAGATCGCGGGCGTGAAAGCGGTACGCGATGCGCCCGTTGGCTTTGTTCAGCACCGTGGCCTCTCTTTCCACCGTCCAATCACCGGCAAGGGCCCACTGATTGAGCGAGAAGCGCGCGGGGGCAGCATAGACGCGCGGCTGGTCCAGGACTGCACCACCGGGAGACGCAAAGTTCTCGGTGCGCTCATAGCCGACATAGTTTTCCGGAGACCTGAGGCTGCCCCAATCGGCGGCAGCTTCAGCTCCATGGGCATCGACCGAGACCAGTTCATGATCGATGCCGCCGATGCCGGCCTCGGCCAGCACCTGTTGAAGAATCATTTCCGACTGTTCGTATGCGCCCTCGCCGAATTGATGAGAGCGAATACGCCCCTGCACATCGACGAGATAGAGGGCCGGCCAATAGTGGTTATTGAAAGCATACCAGATCGCATAGTCGTTATCGATGGCGATCGGATACTCGATCCGCATGTCCTGCGCGGCCCGGCGAACGTTCTCGAGGTCGTGCTCAAAGGAGAACTCAGGCGTATGCACGCCGATCATCACCACTCCGTGATCCCGGTATTTCTCGGCCCAGGCGCGCACATAGGGAAGGGTGCGCAGCCAGTTGATGCAGGTGTAGGTCCAGAAGTCGATGAGCACGACGTTCCCGCGCAGGCCGGCCGCCGCGAGGGGCGGCGAATTGAGCCACGCGGTCGCGCCACTGAAAGAAGGCAACTCACCTTCAATGGGTAATGGAACCGCTGCGGGGTGTCTGGCGGCGAGCAAGAGCTTGTTTGCTTTCATGATGAATACCTTTCATATGCTTGGATGTGTCGGCGATGTGCCTATGCACCATTCAGGACGCCGGCATCGATCTGCAAAAGTCGAGCCACGTGGTTCGGGAAGCGACCAGCTCACGGCCGCGGCCGCCCACCCGCTTCGCCGACGGCAGCGATCGCGCTCAGGATCACGTTCGTGACGACCTGTGGCTGCGAGATCATGATCACGTGGGAGCCCTCGACCTCGGTGATCGTCGCCCCGGCGCGCCTGGCCATGGCACGGATGACATCGCTGCCGGCCGCCTTGTCGCCAGTCGCCACCACGGCCCAGGAAGGCAAGGTCTTCCAGGCGGGCACCCCCGCCGGCTCGGAGAACGCCCCCTCGGCAACCGGGCGCTGGGTGGCGGCCATCAGTGCGGCCTGCTCGGCGGGCAGATCGGCGGCGAAGGCATCATGGAAGTGTGCCGGATTGATGGCAAACTCCATGGCGGTCTGGGTTCCCTGTCCCGTCGGATACTTGAGCGCGACCTGGGCGCTGCTCAGGATGCTGTCCTTCGAGCCGCTTTCGACCTCTCCCAGGCGCTCACCTTCGTCGGGGGCGAAGGCGGCGACGTAGACCAGGCCGACGACGTTGCTGGCGAGGCTTCCGGCGTTGGTGATCACCGCACCCGCGTATGAGTGGCCGACGGCCAGCACCGGGCCGGGAATCTGGTTGAGGAAGCTGGCGAGGTAGGCAGAGTCACTGGAGAGGCCACGGAGTGGATTCGCGGGGGCAGTCACCTGCACTCCATGAGCCTGTAGCCGCTCGATCACGCCGGTCCAACTGGATGCATCAGCAAACGCACCATGCACGAGTACGACGGTAAGAGGGCCAGTATTGGTAGAGGGTGTCTGAGACATGAGCATTCCTTTCTTGGGTGAGTGTCGACCAACCAGTCAAAAAGGTCGTGAGGCCAGGTTGATCGTAACACCGATGGTGTGGGACGGTGGGCACACGTCGTGCCCGCCGTCCCCTCCCCAACTAGCGCAGTGATCGGAACGCCGCGCGCAGCTCGGCGGCGAAGAGCTCCGGCTCTTCCCACGCGGCGAAGTGCCCGCCCTTGTCGGCCTCGTTGAAGTAGATCAGGTTGGGGTAGACCTTCTCGGCCCAGCTGCGCGGTGCCTGAATGATCTCGCTTGGGAAGACGGTGAATCCAACCGGCAGCGAAAGCTTCGGCGGCGCCTGGCCGGACGCAAGTGCAGCACCGATGCTTTGGGTTTCCTCCCAGTAGAGCCGCGCTGCCGACGTTGCGGTGCTGGTTAGCCAGTACAGCGTGATGTTGTCGAGGATCCTGTCGCGGGTCAAGCCGCCCACCGGCTCGCCGTCGACGAACGCGTGCGAGATCTTCTTGTAGCTGTCCGGGTCGTGGTCGAGCATCCAGGCTGCGAGCCCGACCGGCGAGTCCATCAACGAGTAGCCGACCGTCTGTGGGTGCTCGCCCATCTCCACGAAGTAGCCCCTCTTGAACACGGCGGCCGTCTGATTGAATGCCACCGGTTCTTTGTTGGCCGCGGCGGCCACAACGGCTACCGCAAGCCGCTTGAGCAGTCCCTCCGGGGCGGGGATACTGCCGCCGAAGATCCCGGCCAGCACCGCAGGCGGGAAAGCACCGAGCAAATTGAGGTGGACGCCCACAAGGCCTTTCGGAGCCAGGCGTCCCATCGCGTCGGTGACGTTGGCGCCCTGGTCGCCGCCCTGGGCGACGTAGCGGGTGTAGCCGAGGCGGTTCATCAGCTCCGCCCAGGCTCGCGCAATGCGGTCGGGGCCCCAGCCGCCCTCCATCGGCTCGCCGGAGAAGCCGTAGCCGGGCAGGGACGGCAGCACCAGGTCGAATGCGTCCTCGGCCGCTCCGCCGTGCGCGGTCGGGTCCGTGAGCGGGCCGATGACCTCAAGCATCTCGATGACCGAGCCGGGCCACCCGTGCGTGATGACGAGCGGCAACGCGTTCTCATGACGCGACTTGACGTGGATGAAGTGGATGTCGAGGCCGTCGATCTTCGTCATGAACTGCGGGAGGGCGTTCAGCCTCGAATCGAGCCTCCGGAAGTCGTACTCGGTGTTCCAATAGCGCGCGAGCTCTTGGAGCATCGCCAGCTGCACGCCCTGCGAAGCATCTGCGACGAGCTCCTTGCCGGGAAAGTGCGTGGCGGCGATGCGCCGGCGCAGGTCGGCGAGCGCTTCTTCGGGCATGTCGACGCGGAAGGGACGGACTATGGTTGCTGTCGTTTGGTGGGTTTGGTTTTCCATTACAGTTCTCCTTTGTGTTGGTACATGACAGATTGGCCGCGTGAGGGAGCAGCTCAATAGCCGAGAACTGCTCCGTGATACGAGTATGATGTACAAGCTTCATGACAGCGCCATGAACATCGTGGGGTAGTCTTGAGTCGTTCGCCCTGCCCCAGACCCCCCTCAAGCAACGTGGACCCGCCTCGAGCGCATCCAACACCTCCTAGTATAGCAGGAGTGCCGGGGGAAGTCAGCCGCCAGCAGGTGGCATGTTTCTTCCCTGTTGCTTCGCATTCCTGGCTGAGTACTGCCGGGTCACGTGGAAGGCAAGGAGCACGCCGATGACGCAGCACTCCTATCGTGAGCGCGACTATGCCTTTGGACGGGCTATGCTGACGCAGCGCATGAGCATTGGCCTGTGGACGAGGCCTGGCTCTCGGCCTTCAGAGCCATCACCGCCGTGGTAAAGACTACTTCTGAGGAGGCGGAATGCCCTCTTTGTCACCGACGTTCGGCGCTGAGTATGAACAGAAGCGGCAACGGTCAGCAGAGCAGACCCCCGTCTCATATTTACAAGATGTTGATAGAAGAAGTCAGATGAGGAGCGGTTTGTCCAGCCATCTTCACGCCAGTGCTCATGATTGGGGACAAGTGCTCATGTTGGATACAGGTAAGACATGTTACACATCTCAAGGAGGTATAGCAGTCAGCGGGTCTACGACCACTTTGGCTGTGAACTGAGCGAGTTCCTTCCACAACAGGTCTCATGATTTTGCACACGGCACAATCTTGATCGAACTCGAACGACGGGTTCCGATTGACTTACTACCTGATCGCGAAGCTGCCACCCAGGAAAATTGGCTGGGAGAAGTAGTGCCAGAATTAGTTTTCACTTCGACCGAATATGCGCAGCAAAAACAGGAAGAGGTTGAGGAAATCAAGGTAGAGCGTGAGCGCGCCTAAGATGCTGAGCTTTCCTGCCAGTTGCGAGCCTTCGCCCTCGATACGGGGATCGACAGCTAGGCGAGCAATCTTCTGGGTATCGTATGCCGTTAACCCGGTGAAGATGACGACTCCGATGATGCTTATAATGAAGTCAAAGGCACTACTGCGGAAAAAGAAGTTGATGAACATGGCAAGAATGATGCCGAAAAGGCCAATGATCAGGTATGTACCTAGCTTGCTCAGGTCGGCTTTCGTTGTCAGTCCAACAATGCTCATGACCGCAAACAAGGCCGCAGCTGACAAGAAAGCCTGTGTGAGCGTGCCGAGGTCGTAGTACAGAACAATGCCTGAAAGACTGATACCGGTGAAACCGGCATACAGAACGAAGATGAGTGCGGCGGCCCCGAACGATAAACGCCAGATGGCGGCAGCCAGGACGAGCACTAGAATCAACTCTGCAATTAATAAGCCCCAGACAAGGAGTACGTTTTGCAACAGGTGTGGCGCATAAGCGGCAATGGCGAATGCAACTCCTGCTGTGATGAGCAGGCCGAGTGTCATCCAGAGATAGACACTCCGTAACAGAGGCCTGACTTCAACACGCGGAACACTATACACTTGTGGTTGCGCGACATTATCTCTCATGGATTCACCTCCTAGAATTCACTCCTGTTGAGAAGAACACATACTGACTGGCTGTTCGAGCGATTGTTTAGATGGTCTGGAGTAGACAGCTTCGCGCGTTCGCCCGAAATGTGCTCTGCTAACAAGGATGAAGTTAAAGGGAGCGTCTGGAGTCTCTCGCCATGCCCCAGACCCCCCTCAAGCAACGTGGACCCGCCTCGAGCGCATCCAACACCTCTCAGTATAGCAGGAGTGCCGGGGGAAGTCAGCCGCCAGCAGGTGGCATGTTTCTTCCCTGTTGCTTCGCATTCCTGGTTGGGTACCGCCGGGTCACGAGGAAGGCAAGGAGCACGCCCATGCCCCGGCACTCCATCGTGAGCGCGACTATGCCTTTGGGCAAGCCATGCTGAAGCTGCGCATGAGCATTGGCCTGACGCAAGCAGACCTGGCCGACCTGCTGGGAATCTCTCACCGCGCCGTCGGCGAGTGGGAGGGAGGCCTCAACTATCCCAAAGCCCCCCATCTGCAACACTTTCTTGAGCTGTGTGTGCAGCAGCGCGTCTTTGCGCCAGAGCGGGAGGAAGAGGAGATCCGCGCCTTCTGGAAAACGGCCCATCAACGGGTGCTGCTGGACGAGGCCTGGCTCTCGGCCTTGCTGACCCGGCCGTCTGCCCCACCGGCCACAGTCGAAGAGGCCGGGAGCGCTGCTGTGGTGAGGACCCCTCCTGCGCCCGCTCAGCTCTCCCCACAGGCCGAGACGCCAGTTGCCCACTCTGGAGCGGAGCCCGCAGCCTTCTCGCGCGTTGACTGGGTAGGGGCGCTCGACGTGAGCCACTTCACCGGCCGCGAGGTGGAAGTGGCCGAACTTACCCAATGGATCGTGCAGGAGTGTGGCGCTGCTGGGGATGGGCGGCATCGGCAAGAGTATGCTGATCTCCTTCCTGCGTCAGCGTCTGGCTCACCGGTTTGAGGCCATACTTTGGCGCTCGGTACGTGACGCACCTTCGTGCGAGGAGCTGGTCGCCGACTGCATCACTTTCTTCTCCGAGACGCCGCCCGCCGCATTCCCCGCATCGCTGGAGCAGCGCATCACCCAGTTGCTGGCACGCTTGCAGGCCCAGCGCTGCCTGCTGGTGTTCGACAACCTGGAGACGCTGCTGGCGAGCGGTGACCCCGAAGGCGGGTACCTGCCAGGCTACGAGGGCTACGGGCGCCTCATCTTGGGCGGGTGAAAAGGTGAAACCTTGAGCAGCTGTGAAGGATATGAAAGATGTCTTCTTCACTCTGTGGAGAGGACAGATTTGGGTCACCATTTTGCAAGTGAGCAATCCCTTGTTACAACACGATTAGCATTCTTCAGCCTCAATTGAACGTATACTTTCTGGGAAAATAGAAATACAAGAAGACTAGGGTGTAACACATAGGCAGTTTTCTTGCAGGGTGCCTCTCGTAGCTGGTTCAGCACCCACTCGCTGCTTTGCTCGGTTTCCCTGACCTGTCTCAGTAAGAGTACCCCTCTGAAACTGCCTACCTGAAGTAGTATGTATTTGAGCGATATATACTGGACAAAGGAGGACAGTACATATGACAACTGGTCAAAAAACGAAAACACAGCTCATGTCGTTCCCTGCACCCGCGCCGTTGGCAACTCTGACAGACCTGACACCGCAGGAGGCGCAGGCAGTGACCGATGCGGTCAATCCCCTCATCGCAGATGCGTTCGCGCTCTATGTCAAAACAAAGAACTTCCACTGGCACCTCGCTGGTTCGCACTTCCGCGACTATCACCTGCTCTTCGACGAGCAAGCTGATGCCATTTTTGAATCCATAGATGTCATGGCTGAGCGCGTGCGTCGTGTCGGGGGCACGACCATCCGCAGTATCAGTCATATCAGTCAATTGCAGACCATTGAGGATGACAATAACGACTTCGTGCCGGCGGGTGAAATGCTGAAAAGACTCATGGAGGACAATAGGCACATGGCTCAGATGATACGAGAGGCAATTGCCGTGTGCGACAAGCAGCGCGATTCAGCCACGAGCAACGCGTTGCAGGAGATCCTGGACCAGACTGAACGTCGCACGTGGTTCCTCTTCGAGGTCGTACAGGGCTTGAACAACACCGACTAATGCAATCAAGAGAAAAGCGACCAGGTTATTCTTGTCCCACTTGATGGTACACGGGTGGCGGAGCAAGCCCTGGAAGAGGCGAAAAACATCGAATCGCACATGCAAGCGACCTTGCTTCTGCTTTCTGTGATGCCAGTTTCGCAGGAGAGCGCTGCGAACGCGTATCTTGAGCGTGAAGCTGAGATATTACGCGAACAAGCGTTACGGGTAGCACTCTGGGAGAGCGATGAGCATTCAGTTGAGGAGATTCCACAGATCGGCATGGGTCTGGAGCATCATGCAGGGCTGGTCGTCATGATCGCTCGTGGGCACAATGACAGGCAACACCATCTGATGAGAAGGAAAAGCGAGCAGTGCTTGCACTATTCCAAGGTACCGGTTCTCCTAACACAAGTGCAAGAGTACTCTTAGTCTAGAGGGAGAAGAACACAATGAACGAAGACAATGATACATGTGCCCGATTACGCCGTCTACATGCACACCTTGTTCATGAAATAAATATGCTGAAAGAAGCCGTCAATGAAGAGGAACGCGAAGGTGTAGTCAACCCAGTAGAAACGATGAACGTCATCGGGAGCCTTCAGAAGGCACTCCACACGATCCACCTTGAACTGCAAAAGTGTCCTGGATACGTAGAAATCTGATCCAGATACTAAAATCCGCTAAGCTTTTGAGAAAAAACAAACAAACCTGCGTGGTCTCTTTTCGAGTTCTTGCCCTGTTCGATGCTGCCCTTTCTTCTGAGATAAATCCGGGTTTATGAGAGATACTCCAATCAGCTCTTCTCTCAACTGTACAGCTAGTCGATGTGCTGATCTCCCTGCAGGACTGGAGCGAAAAGGTCGCCCATTCGACTGACCCGCTCAAGCACCATATGAGGCGAGAGGGAAGCCGGGTGAATGGTGCCAGCATCCAGTTCTTCCCAGGTGAGGGGTGTAGAAACCGCCGGATGAACTGGGTGAGCGCGCAGGGTATAGGGTGCCGCAGTGTTGCGTCCAAGGCTGTTCTGCGCATAGTCCACCGTCACGCTGCCTCCCTGGTGCGTCGCACCATGGGCGAGGGCAATCAGGTCGGGATAGTTCGACGCGAGCAGTTGTCCAACCGCTTTGACCCATCCGCGGACGCGTTCGAAGGTGTAGCCGGGCCCGAGCGGCACAAAGATGTGCAACCCATCTCCCCCGCTGGTCTTGGGATACCCCCTGACACCTGCCTGTTCAAGTGCATCGTGGAGCCGCAGCGCCGCCTCCCGCACGGCATCGAAAGAGGCTGTCGAACCAGCATCAAGATCGAAGATGGCCAGGTCGGGCTGCGTGAGGTCCGGAGTATGCGAACCCCACAGGTGGAATTCGATGGCTCCCTGGTTGGCGAACCAGAGCAAGCCCGCTGCCGTGTTGATCAGGGGTAAAGGTACCGGGTGGCTAACCGTCTTGGGCTGGTATTGCACTCGCCGGAGCCAATTGGGCGCATCATCTGGACAGTCACGCAGGTAGTACGAGTTTCCCTCGACTCCATGCGGGTACACGCGCAGCGTCACCGGGCGGTCTTTGAGATGGGGGAGCGCAACCGGCGCGATCTGCCGGTAATAGCCCAGTAGCTCACCCTTGGTGAACCCTGTCTGCGGCCAGTAGACTTTCTCCAGGTGCGAGACCTGGATAGCCTGGTTACCTAGTTGCCAAGTTTGAGATGAGGCGTTCATACAGGTGTTCTTCTTCCTCTCGTTCTAACTATGACTGGTTGCACTCTTCTTCCGCCAGTGACTCAAAGGGCTCACTCACGCGAGTACATATGTCACCCTTGCTTATTGTACCATTGGCTCGCCCGATCCTTTCTCATGAGACGAGGTGAGAGATGGAGACTGGCATCGTCCTCATTGCACCTGCTCACAAGGAATGCACTATTGGTCGTGATGATTCCCTGGTGTCTTTTTGCGGTACGCTATACTATTACGAGAGGCGAGCTGCACCAGGTGCCACGAGGAACTGCCTCAGAAGAGGATTTCTGAATGCGCAGGCAGCCGCACCGGCTGAATCATACAACGCTTAGTGTCAACTCGCGTGAGAAGAAGGAGGAGTATTCCGTGGAATTTGCCAAACTTGCACACACATTTGAAGAACTGGAACGCACCAGCTCCCGTCTGACGTTGATCGAACTGTTAACCCAGCTGTTTCGCTCGATCGAACGGCTAGAGGAAATCGAACAGGTCTGCTACCTGGTTCAGGGGAGAGTCGCGCCGTTCTTTGAGGCAATGGAGATGGGGATGGCCGAGAAAAGCGTGACGAGGTCCATTGCTCTGGCCTCTCATACTACGCCAGAGCATATTGCGGCACTGTATGCGACGCTCGGTGATCTGGGAGCGGTCGCAGACCAGGTGAAGAGGGAGAAGAAGAGTGCCCCCTCTGCCCTGAGTGTCGACGAAGTTTTTGAGGAGTTGAGGGCCATTGCGCAGACGTCGGGGAAAGGAGCGGTCGAACAAAAGAGTGCGCGACTTGTCAGCTTGCTCACACGCGTAGACGACGTATCTGCCAAATATGTGGTGCGCATCCTGCTGGGCAACCTGCGGCTGGGCATCGGCGACGCGACGGTGCTTGATGCCCTGGCGAAGGCTAGGTGGAATGACACGAAGAAACGCAAGCTGCTCGAAGGAGCCTACCACAAAACCTCGGACCTGGGACTCATCGCCAGGACTATCTACGAGCAGCCTTCTGAGGAAGAGGCCGAGCGCGCAGTGGCCGCGCTGGACATCCAGGTCGGCAAACCAGTCCACTCACAACTGGCGGAACGGCTCCCCAGCGCCGAGGCCATCATCGCCAGGATGGGGGTGGTCGTGGCCCAGTACAAATACGACGGCCTGCGCGCGCAGATCCACAAGGACGGGAAGCTCGTCACCATCTTCTCACGCAACCTGGAAGATCAGTCGCACATGTTCCCCGAACTCATTGCGGGAACGCTGAGGCAGGTCCGGGCGGAGCGCGCCATCCTGGATGCGGAAGCCCTGGCCTACAACGCCACCTCCGAGGAATTCCTGCCTTTCCAGGAAACTACGCGCCGGCGGCGCAAGCACGGAATCGAGGCCCTGGCCGAACAACTCCCGCTGAAGGCCTTCGTCTTCGACATCCTGTACAAAGATGGGACATCGCTGCTGGATACGCCGCTGGTGGAACGTCTCAAGATTCTCGAGGAGACGCTTCAATCCGATGATACCCTCATGCGCACCGTGAGCCACACCGTGAGCGATGCTCACACGCTCACGCTGCTCTTTGATGAAGCCATCAGCAAGGGGTTGGAAGGCCTGGTAGTGAAAAAGCAGGAGAGCCGCTACGAGGCCGGCGCGAGGAATTTCAACTGGGTAAAGCTCAAGCGGCACTCTGCTGGAGCTCTGAACGACACCATCGACTGCGTTCTACTGGGCTACCTGTTTGGCCGTGGCAGGCGCACAGCGCTTGGTGCGGGTTCTCTCCTGGTGGGGGTGTATGATCCCGAACAGGACCTGTTCGTCACGGTGACCAAAATCGGTACGGGATTGAGCGATGAACAATGGCGCAGTATCCGCGAGCGCACCAGGGGATTGGAAGTCGATCACCGACCGGCTCGCGTATCCTCGCTCATTGAACCGAGCGTGTGGGTCGAACCGCAACTCGTCATCGAAGTGCTAGCTGACGAAATCACGCGCTCGCCAACCCACACCGCGGGGAAAGTCGGGGCAGAGCCGGGCTATGCGTTGCGCTTTCCACGGCTCGTCACCTTCAGGGAGGCAGACAAGAAGCCGGAGGATGCGACGACCGTACAGGAACTGATCGAACTCTACCAAAGCCAGGGCAGGAAATAACACGTTGTCACCTGAGCTTCATTTCCTCCTGAGCGGTGATTCATAGATTGGGAGAACTAGATGAGACCACTCGCTGAACACGTCATCTTGATTACCGGGGCGACCGATGGGTTGGGAAAAGCGGTCGCCATGCAGCTGGGACGTACCAGAGCCACGCTCTTGCTGCGTGGACGCAATGAGACCAGGGGGCAGCAGACGCTCGAGGAGATCCGCGTACAGACGGGCAACACCCGCCTATACTGGTATCGGGCGGACTTTTCCCAGCTTGCACAGGTGCGAGTGCTGGCCGAACGGCTGGCTCGCGAGCAGGAACGCCTGGATGTCCTGGTCGAGAGTGCCGGCATCGGCACCACCCTGCCAGGAGGGGGCGCACGCCAGGAGAGCGAGGATGGCTATGAGTTGCGCTTTGCTGTCAATTACCTGGCGCCATTTCTGTTGACGCGGCTGCTCTTGCCCACGCTGCGCCAGTCGGCTCCCGCCCGTATTGTCAACGTGAGTTCGGCTGGACAGGCTCCCATCGACTTTGGGGATGTGATGCTGGTGCACCACTACGATGGCGTCCAGGCCTATTGCCAGAGCAAGCTGGCGCTCGTCATGTTCACGTTTGATCTGGCCGAGGAACTCGCGGGGACCGGTGACACGGCTAACTGCCTACATCCGGCGACCTATATGCCGACGAAAATGGTGTTGGCCGCCAGAGGGAGCGGCGTGAGCACTATCGAGGAGGGCGTGCAGGCTACCATGCACCTGATCACGGCGCCGGAGTTGGACCAGATCAGCGGACGCTACTTCAATGGCCTGCGCGAGGCACGAGCCGAGAGCCAGGCCTATGATCGGCAGGCCCGCCGCCACCTTCGGCAGCTTTCCGAGCAATTGACTGGCCTCACCGGTTCTTACAAAGGAGGAGACAGACGATGACAGCGAGGCTTGACTGGTACGGTTGCGCCACCTTCCGGCTCATGGTCGGATCGCTGGTGCTCTTTCTGGATGCGTATATCGATCGCATCCCTGGGGCCGCCGGCACTGGCATACGAGCGGATGACATTGAGCGGGCCGATTGGATCGTGGTTGGCCACTCCCATTTCGACCACCTCTGGGGAGCCGAGCGCATTGCGAAGCGAACCGGGGCCACCATCATCGGTTCGCATGAGACAGTGCGTATCATGGAACAGGAGGGGGTGAAGCTTTCACAGCTGCTCCCCGTCGGCGGTGGGGAGCGCATTCGCCTCTCCTCGGAAGTGACAGTCGCAGTCTATCCGAGCCTGCATTCCTGTGTGTGGACGCCGAAAGGAGGAATGTTCCAGCCCGACGAGGTCTGCCTGGGCGACCTGGGAGTGACCTATCAGGAGCGCCTGGCACGCCTACAGGAGGTGATGCAGGGGCTGGCGAGTCTGGGGCCGGAGGCCGGAGAGCACTTACAGGCAAGTGCGCAGGGGGTACGCGGCGATGGTGGCAGCTTTGTGTACCTGTTCGAGACGCCGGAAGGCTCGCTGCTGTATCAGGATACGAGCGGACATTGGAGTGGTATCCTGCACACCTTGCGCCCGGATGTGGCCATCCTGGCTGCCGCTGGTCGCGGCACCATCGATGGCGAACCCATTCAGGGCACGCTCGCCCAGTTCGTAGCGCGGCAGGCTGATCTGCTACGGCCACGCCGCGTGATTTTGGATCATCATGACGACTGGCTGCCGGGTTTTTCTGTGCCGACCAGGATCGCACCGATTCGCGAGACGATGGCGCGTAGCGTGCCGCGCACCCAACTCGTCGAACTTGGCTATCTCTCCAGCTACCCGCTGTTCGAGGGACTTCAGTGAGGGTGCGTTCTCTGCTGGACCTGTTTTTCGTCAGCAAGAGGGTATTAGGCGTTCTTCGTTCTTGCACAGCAAGACTGAGGTGTTTGGAACGAGATTTAAGCGCGCATCGTGGTTTGCGGTCCCTCTCCAGATGAGCAACAGTGGAAGTGACCAAAGATCCTGCTAGAAGGATACCCCTACCTGATTTCTCCCTCAACACGAGCTAAAAATCTGTCCAATACTTGCACATACAGATCAGTCTCTTCCACGTGAGGCATATGTGAACTGTTCTCGAAAATGATCCATTCCGAGCCAGGGATGCTCCGGTGAATCGTCTCTACGATGATGGGAGTGGCTTCGTCGTAGCGGCCTGAGAGCAGCAGGGTTGGAACATTGATCTCATGCAGGCGATCGGTGATATCCCAGGTTTTGAGGGTACCGATGACATAGAACTCGCTGGGGCCATTCATGGTGTGATAGACCTCTGGATATTGGACAAGTTTGTCAAAGGTACGCGTCACACACTCTGGCCAGGGATCGACTCGACAGACGTGACGGCGGTAGAAGACCAGCACGGCATTCTGGTAGTCCTCCGAATCGGTGGTGCCTTGTTGTTCGTGATGCAACAAGGTTTGCTGGACTTCCGGTGGCAATTGAGCACGCAACCGGTTTGCTTCGCTTACCCATTGAATCACGCTGGCAGGAGAATCGGCGACCGTAAGACTGACCAGGCCGCCGGGCTGTGTCAAGGCATACTCCATGCCGAGCATGGCCCCCCACGATTGGCCGAGGATATGCAGGCGATCAAGTGCCAGCGCCTTTCTCACGGCACCAAGCTCTTCAACAAAGAGTTCGACGGTCCACATCGAGGGGTTGTGTGGATGGTCAGAGTTGCCCCCACCGAGTTGATCATAAAAGATGACACGGCGACCAGTCTTGGCCATGGCTTCCAGCGGTTCGAGGTAGTCGTATGAGGCTCCGGGACCGCCGTGGAGAACCAGCAAGGGCAGCTTGCCTGGCTCTTCGCCCTTTCCGACAATGTGGTACCATGTACGATAACCACGAAAGGGAATGAATCCCTCGGTCCTAGGGAACGTTGGCATTTTTCACCATCCTTTTGCGCGAGTGTAATTGCCTGCAAGTGCCATTGCTTCTGCAAGCAATGGTAGTTGTCCTGGCGTGTTTTTCTCTGTTCGTACAACGCTTGGGCTTTCTTTGAGTCTACCACTACGACCTGTCGCTGTCTAGTCGCGTTGTCCTGTATGGGTGCGACTCACTTTTTTGCATACATGCTGGGAGCACAAGAAGGACCGCGCTTCCAAGGATGATGTGGAGAAGGGCGTGAAGTGCCAGGAATCATGGCAGGAGGTTCTGGAGGTACAAGAGGCGTAGGTAGAATTGCAGGGGGTGGAGGAGAGATGAGGTCTGGCTGGAGAGCAGTTCGTTGGGCGTGTTGTCGTTGGGTTGCTCGATCATGCCGGTGTTGGATGCCAGCATTGCGACGCTGCTGGCATGCGGCATGCCAAGTTTCCTGCCAGCGGTCATTGCACACGGCATTTCGCAAGGCGAGCATGGGATTCACGTTGGTGCGCTCCCATCGCCTGCCGCTGCCTTCGAGGCGAGCCTCAACCACGAGCTTGGTGGCGCTCTCCACCATGCCAGAACCGCTTGGCCAGCCCGCTCGTTGAAAGAGCGGATAGTGCATCAAAGCGAGCCGTTTGCGCACATAGCTCACATGCTCGCGAACCTCTTCCTGATTGATTTCACGCTCCGTCAAGCGGTCTGCCATCCGAGCGAGGGCACCTGGACCGCGATGTTTGAGGACATGTAAACATCGTTCCAGCATGCGAGCAGGAAACACCCGACCACTCGCGCTCAATGCCTCCAGCAGTTTGTTCACGTGTTCGGCCGCATGCGGAAAATCCAGAATCCGCACCGCATCCCTGCGATGGATTTCCACAAACACTTGCAGCCACTCCGCTCCATCCATCACTGCACAGACCTCTTTGGCTTGGACCAAGTGGCGTCGGCGGGTTTCCACCTCAGCCAAATCGGTAAAGTGGACAGCATCCCTCAGACGGGAGAAATACGAGTGGTGTCCGACGTGAACCCGCTCCGGATCAGGGGAGTCAGCCGGAACCTGCCCAATGGCTACTGTACGGACTTCTGCCCATTCTCCTGCAATCAGCGGGACCATCGCTCCATCAGCACTGATGACCACAGACTGTCTCGTAACATGGTAGACGTAGATGGGAACTCCAAACTGGCAAACCTCCTTGTCAACCCCGCAGCCGCCACCTACACTGAACAGTGGAGCGCTTTGGCTCCAGCAGGAGTTCTGATGGAGGAGGCAGCACCTCATGCTCATCGTCAACGACGAACAACGCCTTCGGGCTGGGATTGGGAGTTTCTCGAAGCGGTGTTCATACCGTTCTAAAGCCTTAGCGGCTTACCCACTCATTCTCAGTGATGAGGCGAAACTAGCGGTTTACCATGCCGCGTGCGCCGCCGCGCTTGCGACGGAGATCCTGGTCGATCTCTACACGTTCTTCAGCCCACCTGCCCCATATGAGCGGTTGTTTGTGCTCACCGCACCCGACGCAGTTCCTCCCCAGCAGACCGCTGTGGAGAGGGAATAACAGGGTGAGCGTCACGCCACAGCGCGTCTGGACAGGAGTCGCCGATGCACTCAACCAACGTTCGCCAGATCAAAGCGGCGCTCGTGGATCAAGCCTTCCACGGCACGACACAGGTCAGTTGCCCGCTGGGGCGTGTCGTCGCGGTCAGCCGATGGAAGGGGCAACTGCGGGTGATGATCCGCGGGTGGGGTCGCTGGTATCCCGTAGAGAGTGTGAGCATTGAACGGATGGTGGTGGTGGCACACGTGGCCATCTGATGGGACATCCTTACTCACGTGAGCAGGTACACCTCCTTGCACACATGTCTTGCGCTACCAGTCTCTTGTCGGGACACAGGCAAGGAAATCAGTTCACACGGGGATCAAAGCGACTTGGAGCACTGATTCCCGTGAGCACCGAGAGAGCCATGAAACCTCGCCACGGAAGGCTTACAAATCCTGGCAGTGAGGATGACTGATGTCCAACGAAAACAGCTTATCCTTCCTCCATTGGCTGTTCCGCAAGGTTTACGGTGATAAAACTTTAGCTTTAGCAGCCGCACTGAAGACAGCGCTTGCCTGCCAAGCTTCGCTTGTTCCCTTCTTACTGAAGAAAACACCCATCGTAAAGAAAGTTGACCCGTTCAGGGTGACTACTATATCCTCGAATGTTTCTTCATTCGGTTCAATCTCAGTTAGAGAGGAAAATATTCGTCTTCCTTGAGAATAATTAAGACGCTCTTTCGGAACAATATTAATAGGTTCCAAGTCAGGCCACAAGCTAGTTGCTTCAACAACAGAAGCACAATAATCTTTCTCAATTCTTGTTAACCCAACGTTTTTGAGTTGAACTCTGACCACTGCTATTTGAGTATTCTTTACTAGACCTACAACTATGAGCGTAAGAGTAATTTGAAGGGTTCCAGCAAGGGAGCGTCTCCAAATAAACCACCACCCGGCAGCAATTATTGCCAAAGTAGCTACTAGGTTATTGGCTATCTGTACCCAGATTAAAACGTCAGCAGGTTTCATTCCATAGCCTCCGAGCATTTCATCTGTATCTGTCCCCTCCATACCTGTTCTATTTTACCCACCAACTCATTCAGCTCATCACTAGAGTATTTGGTCGAGAACTTTATGGCGGCCTCTTCTACTTCCTTCAACGGCTGCTCAATACTAATATGCTTCTTAATTGTCGGTGTATCTTTGTGATTTAGAGACTTTTTGGCTTTCATCACTTCACTACTTATTATATTAATAGTTTCCGTGGCAGTTGCGTTGTGAGCGCCGATGCTATCATGGAGCTTTCTCAACCTGAGATACAACTCATCCAAATCTAAGCCAAGTTTGTTATATGCCTTCTGCTCGTCAGGATCATATTCCATAAAAAGTAGGCAACAGAAAGTAACAACTACTAAGAATGAGGAAATTTTCATCTTCTCTCTCCTACTCTACCCTTATTTGCTTCTATTCGGCATTGTCCCGCAGTCAAAGGGTTAAAAGCAATCAAAGGAATACATCCTTACTTAAAAGTATATACGATACCGACTCACATAAGTGGTGGCTGTCATCCGTCAGGATTAATGACAGTTTCTTGCGACAAACGGCTCAGGTTCGAGAGAACTAGGCGCATCAGAAGGGGTAAGCGCAGCATGAATGATTGAGCTATCTCAAAACTCATGTCAAAAATCAAAATCTCATTTTCCTCCATGTGAAATGAGCGAGTGAGACAAAAGATAGAGCTCATTTGAGGCTATCGGTCATCCTCACTGCCAGGATTTGTAAACCTTCCGTGGCGAGGTTTCGAGCCATCATCTTTCATCTGGGGCTTCACTCTGTGAGGGAACCGAAGGAGTCGCTCTCCATGGGCTTTGTTGACGGGCTGGGGGACGCAACCACAGTGAGATAGAAGTCGGCTGCATCGTCTCCTGGACGACTCCCACCAGATGCTCGCTCAAGGTGGCCAGGTCCACTTCCTGGCGCAGGGTCGCATTGAAGGCTGCCAGCGTCTTGGCTGCGTTGCACTTGCGGCGATAGAAGCGGCGATCGATGAGAGCTTGCAGACGTTGGCGCAAGGGTCGGAAGAGCGCCGCAATGGCCAGCGTCGAGGCAACGATGACCACGGGTGACTGCGAGATCTGTCCGGTGAACAGGCGTACGAGCGTTTGGAGGCCGATCACGAGTCCTGCGTAGATGATGATCAACGTCGCGGTCAGCGTGCCATAGACGAGCGTCCGCTGGATGATAAAGTCAATGTCCCACAGCCGCGAACGCAGGATGGCGATGCTGATACTGAGGGGAAGGAGCAAAAAGGCCAGGGAAGAGAATGGTTCAGATGTCAACTGATAGAGGCTGGCGGGCGGAAACAGCGCTCCACTAAAGAAAGAGACAAAGAGCAGCAACAGGGCACTGACCAGGCCGAAGATGACCCACCTGGTCTGCTGGCGCTGGGCCGCAGTGGAGACGCGTCGATAGCGATAGACCTGAATGGCAATCGGGCAGCCGTAGGCGAGGACCAGCTCGATCGCGATCGGTGGGAACGGCCAGGAGAGGATATTCAACGGGCCAGGGAGCTGGAAGAAGATCCCCTGCACAAAGAGCGTACCGCCGATGAGCCAGCTCCAGCGGGGAACAAAGCGGCCATCTGGAAAAGTCACCAGAAAAAAGCCGAGGCAGAGATCCAGGCAACTTGTCTGGACCAGATTGACGAACACCACGAGGACCGGGGGCGCGGCTGAGGGATCACCAAGGAATCCAGAAAAGCCAATAAACAGGAAAGCGAAGGAGGCGAACAGGCCGACCAGTTGGTCGAACGCTCGCCAGAAGAGGAGTGCGCTCATGGTGAGAAAGATCAGCCCGAAGATCAGGACATACGTGTCATAGGCCGCCAGGGGGATCTGCGCCTGCTTGAGTACCTGGAGCGTTGACTCGCTCACCGGACAGGTAAAAGTGAGGGGACAGATCACTACCTGGCCGCCGAAGACTGGTTGGAACAGGTTGAGGAGAAATAAGACGAGGTTGAAGAGCGCAAAAGCGATCCAGATCACCCTGCCAATGAAAAGCGCCCGGCCTCGTAAGCGCACCTCTCCGCTTGTCGTCCCTCTTGTCAGCTTTGTCTCCATACGTTTGCCTTTTCCTTGTAAGCCTCTGGGAGGAGGAGAACAGACCGTCTTCTCGAAAGCCTTACGAACGGTGAGATCGCAGGGAAAACGGCCCCTCCTCAAGCAACGGTGGTCAATTCTAAGCCTAGCATACCATATCTCCGTCTCCTAAGCGTTACGAACGAGACCTGGACGACAGTGGCTTTCGAGGGGATGGCATGACTTTTTCGCAGGAGGGAGACGTTTTTGACAAGCGAGCGGTGCCATGCTCACTGGCCGGTGTTCTCACCTCTCGTCTAGGGGGTGAACAGCACAAGAAAGCTTTCATCCAATCGCACCAATCTCGAGAAGCGGGAGTTGTCGTGCCAGTGGGACGATCTTGCCCCGGTTCCGACGCGGTGCCAGGTCTGGGCGGCGCAACGCAAGCAGCCACTCAGTCTCTGAGAGCTGCCAGAGGTCCAGTTGTGGGCTGCGAAAGCGCGTCTCCAGGCGGCGAGGATTCGTCACCTCCGTGATCTGCTGATCCTGCGAGAGCTGAACGGAATACAGCGCGAGCGCCGTGGTCTGGTACTCGATTTTGAGCGTGCTTTCGTACACCCACACGCAGACCTCTTCTCCGGCCAGGCCATGTTCGCCAAAGGGCCGCCAATGCTTGAATTTGACATAGCCCTGTTTGTCGAGGTAGCGCGTGAACTGCGTCGCATACAAGACCCGTGAGAGGACTTCTTCCGGGTAGGTGCGCCCCAAGACCCCACGCAAGACTGCTTCGGGGCTGTGCCGCCTGTCCTGGCGCTCACGGTGGGCAAAGTGGTGCTCGGCGTTGTAATGGGTCCACCAGGTCTGGTGAGCCTGCTGAAGCTCCGGCCAAGTACGCGCGTGAGAGAACGCGTGGTCGGCGAGCCTTCGCTGAATCGAGAACAGGGTCTCGGCGTAATTTTGTTGCATAGCCTGTGTGCAGGTGAAAATCGTCCCCCCGTCTGTGACGATGGCCTCCGGGGCGCCGTAGCGTCGCAGAGCATCGGCCAGGACAGACAGATAGTCCCACTGGTTCTGCGTGGCAGAGATTTTTGAGGAAAGCACCATTCTCGAAAAATTCTCAAAGATCGTAATGACATAGACCGGCCTGGGATCGGGCAGCAGGTGCCTTTCGATATAGCGAACGTCACAACTCCAGTATTCGTGGCGCCTGGAAGCTTTAAAGGGCATCTCCAGTTTCGGACGCGGGGAACGTGGCGGTTTTTCGAGGCCATAGAGCTGCCGATTGGCTGCCATGATACGGGCACAGGTGGCCGGACTTAATTCGATTCCGATCCGCAAGAGCGCGGTATGCATGCGCCATTTCCCCAACAGGGGGTTCTCCTGAAGTTTGCGGATCTCGTTCCTCACCTGAAGCGTGACCTTGCGTGGCCCCTTTTGGGCCTTCGACTTCTCCTCTAAGCCCGCTACTCCTTCCTCAATCCAGCGCTGGAGGGTCGCGTACACGGTTGCCCGCGTGGTTTGCATATACTCAGCAATGGAGGTAATCGACCATCCCTCGCTGTGAAGCCGGATCACAGCGAGCTTGCGTTCTGCTGGATCAGCAATGAGATGCCAGGGCTGGTAGCGCCTGGCGGCAAGGGCGGGTGGGGGACCAGCGGTGGCAATGTGTTTCACGCTGTGGTGGGCGGGGCGTCTGCCGTAGCGAATGTAACAAATCTCGGCAATCTCGCGCCAGGACATGCTGGGGTGCTCAGCGTGCAGGTCAACGATGAGCTGACGAATCTCCGGTGGCAGCGTGTTCTGGGTTGCTCTCGCTCCGCCTTGCTCCCCTGATGAGAACAGGCTGGCCATCCCGTCGCGTTCAAACACATCGGCTTTGCGGGACAGGGTGCGCTGGGGGACATCGATTTCTTTGGCTCGCTCCCCTGCGGTTTCGTGGAAGAGGACAAGGGGGCGGATTTGCTCGTACAGCTCTTGCTCAGGCCACAGCGTCCATTGCTTGATGCTCGCCCACTCCTCGGTGCGCGCTCGGCGCTCTCTCTTCGGTCCAGGCATCTCCCCTTGCCTTTCCCAGACAACGATGCGTGTTTCAAGCGTACCGAATCCCTCACATGTTTGCAAGAATTCGGAGCATGCTTAGCCCGTTTGGATACTAGATGTTTGCCAGTTTGGAGTTCCCATCTACGTCTACCATGTTACGAGACAGTCTCCTGATGACCATGCGGCGCGTGTCCTCTCGCTCGGAGGCGTCTTCATTCCAGGGCTGTTGGGCTTCGGCTGTTTGCTTTTCCTCAACCTGTCGTCCGACTTCTTCGCACAGCCGACGAGCCGTCTCCGGGCTGACATGGACTCCCAGCAGATCAGCCAACACCCGACTCGCATGGCCAAACGGCATCCAACTCGAGAGGTGCACGAGATGCCCTTGTTGCCCAGGAGCCAGCGTGCCGGGAAGCAAGGCCAATTCCTCATCCAGAGGGGAAAAACCTCTCCCCGCACTTGGGGCACATTCCATAGGTTCGGGTTAACGTCACATTCTCGCCTCCATTGCCTTGCAGGGTTCGCGACCGCTGACCTCGCGCTTGCAGCGGCACCTGACAGGTCGGACAGGTGGGAGGCGTTCCATCTGGTTCCTGTCCCCACGTTCGCTTGGGACTTTCCTCAGCGGCGTCTCGCAGCAAATGCGCTTCCAACTGCATCATGCGTCGATGCACCTCGTCTTCGATTTCGACGAACGTGGCTTTGGGGTGGGCTTTACGCCACTCTTTCACATCACTCAAGATCTTCGCACTCTTACTCAGCCAGCCTTCATCATCCATACCTTCTTCTTCCTTGTTTCTTCTTTTGATCGCCTGATCTTGCCAGCTTTTCTTTTTCCTGTACATCCTTCTCGCAAAAAAGTCAGGGCTTTTTGATTTACCCGAAAAGCCCCAAAAGTGAGCCATTTCTTGCTATACTAGGAAAAACTCAAAACCCTCCTAGAGAAAGCGAGAAATGGCATACATGTACCTTAGCATATTCGAGAGTGGAGATAAGGGAGCTGCCGAAGCGCTAACCATCGATCCAGCCTCCTTGTATAGTGCGTTTGAACAAGTCGCAGATGGACGTAAGAAGAAAGGAAAACGCTATCCGTTGCCGTTATTGTTGACCGTGTTAATGCTGGGAAAACTGGCCGGAGAAACCAGTGTGAATGGCATCGTGGATTGGATCAAAGAAAGACAAGCGTGGCTGCGCGCTCAATTGAACTGGCCGAAGCGCTTTCCGACCAATTCGACCTATAGTGAGGCGTTGGCCCGCTGCGATGCCGAACAGGTCGTCACGGTGATAGCAGGCGTGCTGCTGAAGGCCCGAGCCGTGGAACAATGTGGGACCGAACCCAGCCGATTGCAGGCACAACGGCAGAAAGAAGCGCTCACGCATGTGGCGATGGATGGCAAAACCGTACGCGGAACGCTGGGACACGAGAGCGAGGGACAGCCGCCGGTGCATCTCTTATCCCTCTATGAGTGTCACAGTGGCATTGTCTTGACACGACGAGCTGTTCACAGCAAAAAAAATGAGATCAGTGCTGCTGCCGCGTTGGTGCACCCGGCTTTAGTGAGAGGACGCATCATCAGTACCGATGCCATGCACACCCAAAAGAAGTGGTGCGCCTGTGTGGATGCGTACGATGGGTATTATCTCACGATTGTGAAGAAGAATCAGCCGCAGATGTATGAGGATCTGAGGGATTTCTTTGAAGAGAAAGATGCTGATCGAGGAGAGTGGCACTACACGAAAAAGATGCAAAAGGGACATGGACGTCTGGAAAGTCGTGAAATCTGGACGAGCACCCAGATGAATGAGTGGTTCGAGAAAGAATGGGCTGGCATGGCACAAGTGTTCCGCATACGACGCTATGTAAAAGCGGGCGAGAAAGAGCGGGAGGAGATCGTCTATGGGGTGACGAATCTGAGCAGAAAGCAGGCGAATGCGTCTCGTTTGCTCGCGTTGCAACAAGCTCACTGGCGCATCGAAAATCGATTACATCATCGCCGAGATGTGACACTTGGGGAAGACGCTTGCCAGGTACGTATGAGCGGGGCTCCCGAAGCATTGGCGGCTCTCTCAATGGAGGCGTCCTTGCCTTAATGGACTGGTTGCAGGTTCGCAACGCCGCATCTGCAATGCGCCATTTTTGTGCTCATCCGTTGGAAGCTTTGCATTTGCTGTGTAGCGAGCTTTTACGGCAGAACGGGTAAACCAAAAAGCCCTGCAAAAAAGTGAGTCGCACCCGTCCTGTATGTACTCTGTCTCGAGACCAAAGCGAAGGTCTTTCGCACACGCATTCCTTCACGAGAAATCGTACCCGCGGGTCGGATTTTTCCCCATTTTCTTCCCTCGCATGGGAGATCCCCCACCATCATTGCCCGTTGCTTTCGCGCGCATTTCTGGCTACAGGGAAGGTGCTGCTCTTCGTGATCGGACGAGCATGATTTCTCGTGAAGCCGCGATATTTTGCTAACCGTTTGCTTGCGTGACTGGAAGGGCTGCCTGCGCGTCTGATCTGCTGGGGAGGGGAGGATCCGGGCAACGGGTGTACGAAGCGAGTGCACGCACTGCTGCGCATTGGGGCGCTGACGAGTCTCTTTGCCACCCCTCTCCCATGGAAACCTGGCTGTTTGGAGGGAGGACACACCATTATGCATCAGCCATTCTCTCGTACCTTTCAGGTCCGACGTGCTCTGCTCAGGCATCTGGCTCCGCGCTACCAGCAGGCATCCCCAGCCCAGAAAACGCTCCTGCTGGACTCGTTTGTGGAATGGACGGGCTATACCCGCAAGTATGCCATCGAGCTGCTCAACCATGGGGAGCACGGTCAGCAGACCATCCAGCGCCGCCGTCAGCCCCAGTACCGTCCACCTCTCTCCCAGACACTTTTTCCAAGTAGACAGTAAAGCTCCTTTGACAATGCCTGAAAGCCCTCTGTGTTAAAAGCGTAAAGCAAAGCGCCAGCCCATGTTCGTCTTCTGGAATGGTAAACAGCGCTTCAAGGAGGCTCGATTGTGGACTCGAGGCAGCATGTCTAAGAGCCAGAGCCGTCCGAGCCGAAAGATACGCTTATCTCGCCGATCCACGCGATCAAAGCGCTGGCGTTGCCCGTGATGAATACACGCTGCTGCCAGATGCGAGGTCCACCACATGGCCAGAAAGAGCGCGAGCAGCAAGCGATCCAAGTGGGCCCGGTCCATAATCCAACTGGCTTCGATCTTCCAGCCGCGGCTTTTGCTATCTTGAAACGTCGCTTCCACGCGCATGCGCCACGCATATTCCTGAACCTGTCTACGCCCAGCGCCCTGATCACTGATAAGCAGCCATGGCTCTTCACAGCCTGTGTCCCACACGAGGCTCACAGACGTCTCCAGCGTCTCTTCTTGCCAGACCCTGGCTTTGCCATACCAGCGATAGCCTGGCTTGAGGACGATCTGGCCAAAGCGCTTCCATGACTGTTCCAGTTTGCCATGAAAGTAGCGCCGACAGGTATGTTCCTGACAGATGCGCAACAGATAATGCCAGCCGCGAGACGTGCAGAGCTTGACCAAGGGCATGCCTGCTAATCCACGATCGGCCATCAGCGTGCAGGACGTGTCAGGGAGATGCAGGCAGACCCGATCCAACAGTCGTCCGACGATTTCCCATTGGCCCTCATCCCAGGTGGTCTGAGCTGGCATCACTGCCCAGGCCACAGGCAAGACCCGGGAATGGACCAGCAATCCCAGATAGACCATCGTCAGGTCGTCCCGAAAGGGCGTATTGTCCAGCACGAAGTACAGCTGCTGTCCACGGAATGGAGTCAAGACGTGCTCCAAAAAGAGCTTCCAGATCACCGGAACCACAATACGCTCATTGGCAATGAAGCGGGCCAGGCGCCGCTCTATGCTGCTCATCTTCGCTTCACTGAGACCGCGCTCACTCAAGGTTTCGGCCACGCGTTGCATGACTGCGCAGCCCGACAAGACGATGCCCAGCACGAAGAAGGCCAGCGTTTTCTTCTGATGCCCGTGAATTCCTGTCAACAACTCTTTGAGTTGCTCCTGCCAACTCGTCCAGAGTACACTAGATGCATCCATTGAGGTCGTCCTCCAAACAGGTATAGTTTTTCTGCTTGTGAGACGATCTCGTTTTCTCTTCGTCACCTCCTTGGTCCAAATGGGGACATTTTTCTTTCATCACTCACATGCTCAAAAGTGTCTGGGAGAGAGGTACCGTCCACCGGTGCAGCAGGCCCTCTTTCTGGCCTGGAAGGCGACACGCTATGTGTGTGCCAAACGGCTCCTGCCGTCGCTGCCCACTCTGGTGACGTTGCTGGAACAGCACGGGCACCTGTGCCTTACGGAAGAAGAACGCTGCCAGTTGCTCGCCATGAGTTTGTCCACGGCGGAGCGCTTCTTGCGCACGCAACGCAAACCCCGCCTGTATGGTCTGTCCGCGACCACTCCTGGTCCGTGGTGCAAGGCCCAGATCCCGGTGCGCACCTTTTCCCAGTGGGAGGAGGATCGCCCTGGCTTTGTAGAAATGGATCTGGTGGCTCATTGTGGGGAGCACCTCGGGGGAAGGTTTCTCTACACCCTGACGCTGACGGATCTCGCTACTGGCTGGACCGAATGTATCCCGTTGCTGGATAAAAGTGCTGACGCCGTGCTGGCCGGGCTTTCGCAGGCTCGCACGCTCTTCCCGTTTCCCTTGCTGGGCATTGGCACCGATAGCGGCTCTGAGTTCCTCAATGAGGAGCTGATCGCGTATTGTGAGCAGGAACACCTGACCTTTACGCGCGGGCGCCCGGCGGTCAAGAACGATCAATGCCATGTCGAACAGAAAAATGGAGCCGTGGTGCGCGAAGCGGTGGGCCATGCACGGCTGGTGGGAATACAGGCCTACCACCAACTGCGCGAGGTCTACCGGGCGCTGCGGCTCGTGGTCAATTGCTTTCAGCCCTCCCTCAAGCTCCAGGCCAAGGTTCCCAAGGGCGAGCAGGTGCGCCGGGTGTATGATGCAGCCCAGACGCCCTTGCAGCGACTGCTGACTTCTGGGGCCCTCTCGGAGACCCAGCAGCGCGAACTGAGCAAGCGTGTTGAGCAGGTCGATCCGCTCGCACTGAGTGAGTACCT
>WNGE01003241.1_pt1 | contig 25724 bp, 27 predicted proteins | sample 5400651 | NCBI WGS metagenome assembly WNGE01 (sample SAMN13153370, study PRJNA577476) | soil metagenome | isolation source: 60 cm soil or saprolite under grassland replicate 2 | place: USA:California | collected 2016-06-15 | reverse complement strand
TACGTCAAGGCTCTCGGCTTCGAGCTGAAAGAACGTGGAATCGTCCAAGTCTCAATGAACATGACCGACTATCACAAGAGCCAGCTCTTCAAAGCCAAAGAACTCGTCGAGCTGTTCGCGAAAAGATACGGGGTCCAAGTCGTGGCGAGCGAGATCGTAGGACTCGCCCCGATGGACGCTCTAGTTGATTCGGCCGAGTTCTATCTGAAACTTGAGAATTTCAACCGCGAACAAGTTCTGGAGAAACGATTGTTCGCACCCAGCTCGTCAAGCCTCACCGAGATGAGCCTCTCAAGCTTCTCTGAGGAAGTGGCTTCAAAGAAAGCGGCTCCAGGAGGAGGCAGCGTTTCCGCATATATCGGTGCCTTGGCCGCGGGACTGGCCTGTATGGTGGCGAGAATAACACTCGCCAAGAAGGACAAGGCGCAAGAAGGCGAACAGCTTCAAGAGGTCGTTCGTAAGGGAGAGGATCTTCGCCAGAGGTTATTGGGACTGGTTGTTGAGGACGCTGAATCCTTCGATACTGTTATGCAGGCGTTCAAGTTGCCCAAAGACGAGCCGGACGTTCGAAGAAAAGCGATTCAAGAAGCTACTGTCAAAGCGGCCGAGGTGCCTCTACGAACGCTTGACTCTTCTGTCGGGGTTCTACGCCTCGGGGGAGATGTCGCAAAATATGGCACGGCCAATGCGCTCTCTGACGTTACCACATTACTGGTGGCAGCACGAGCTGCAATTGAAGGAGCTGCCAGCAACGTGCTAATCAACCTAGACACGCTTGATGACCAACATTTCGTAAACAAGGCCCGTTTGCGAGTTTCCGAGCTCAGAAAAGAGGGTCTGCAACTAGGGCAACAAATTCAGGAACTTGTCGCATCACGTTCTCGTAAGAAGTAGCCTATGCGTCCAGCTGAATCAGTCCAGTCTTCTTATCAGCCCAAACCATCAAGGGTGCCACAAGCATCGTCAATTCTCTCCCCTCTCGGGTCAGAAAATACTCGACTCGGGGAGGAATTTCCTGATAAGCTACACGTTTCACAAGTCCGTTTCGTTGCAGATCTTTCAGCACATCGCTCAGGGTCTTCGCGCTTATGCCTGGAAGCTTCTGAGCCAGATGGTTGAACCGCAGCGTTCCCTCGTTTCCAAGTTGAGCCAAGGCACACAGTACCCATTTCTTCCCTATGACATCAACGAGCCCCTCGCACGGGCAGGGACATATGCAACAGGGTTCTCCTTCCTTCCGTCTAACCATTCCGTTACCTAGTTACCTTAAGGGAACTTCCCCAGTTAAATACTTCACTTTTGTAACTAACTTACCGAGGTGAAGCGCGAATGGGATGTTGCTGCTGTGGATGTTGCGGACCCGGATGTTGCACGAGCGACCGGCCAACGGAGAAACCGCAAACAAGTTAAATCCCTCGACAAGGCGGAGGCGTAGTCTCTTCACTCTCCATTTTTCTTCGCCTGAGTCAAAGGTTCGAAGAGATCAGACTACGTCTCCGACAACACACACTCTGATCCAAATATTGTGGCAGCTGTTCGAGTTGCCTGGCTCGCTTGGGCTCGGATCGTCTTCTTGGTTCCAACATTCCCGGGTGAGCTTGAATGGAAGAACGTGGAAATGTATGTGCTAGAGAAGAATATTCAGGACCTTCAGTATCCGCTCAGCTCTAGTTGACTGCCACTGTAAACGAGAAAGACCCGACATCGGCGGGATTACTATTCGCGCAGATTGTTATCGACCATTGTGCAACGCCTCCCGCACCTAACGTACCGCCGGTAGGTCCGCCCGCGACGACATATCCGAGGTTGTTCGTCGACAATGACGGTACAGGGCATCCTGCCGCAATTGTTGTCCCACCGCTTCCAGTTATTGTCACGCTAGCTGCATCGTTGCCAGTGCCCGTGTTCTCTTCGCACATGTACTGAGTCTGCTGGCCACCAGTCGAGATGTTCCAATTCTGAGTCGGAAGACCGCTGCCACTCGTCGCGTAAGCGGGAGAGCCAGATGCTGGACATGATGGGGAAAATTGGGTGGACTGCAATGGAGTCACTCCTACGTTCGCGCCCAAGTTTACCTTGACACTATTGTTGAAGACGATCTGCGTAGCAGCATATGCGAACGTGATCGTCATGAGAGCAAACGCCACTAACAATGGAATGTATCGTTTGTTAAGCATCCTTGTTGACCCAAACCTTTCCCTTTACCTAAGGCGCGCGGATACCCGCAGGTATACTGCTCTACACTCTCTTAAAAGGATAGATCGGTATGCTGGCACATTCTCATTCCTAATCAAAATGAATCAATATGAAGATCGGCATCAGCTACGCGGATCGCGTCTGTTTTCTTGGAACTCTTAAACAGGACGAGAGGGCTATTGCGTCGGCTCGTTCAATGCAGTATACCCATCTAGGCTCCACGGGAATGCAAGTCTCCCGAATTTGCCTCGGAACCATGTCCTTCGGCAACTCGGAAGAATGGATGGTCGAGATTGACAAGGCGAGGCCTATAGTGAATCGTGCCCTAGACCTGGGCGTGAATTTCTTCGATACAGCAAACGTCTACTCCAAGGGAAGATCCGAGGAGATCGTTGGAGAGCTCTTGAAGGATCATCGAGACGATGTTGTCATAGCCACAAAGGTGAGACTGAGCACTGGCGAGGGACCGAACAGGGAAGGCCTCTCGCGATATCATATCATGGACCAGGCGAGGAGGAGTCTCAAACGACTGCAGACGGACAGAATCGACCTCTACCAAATTCACCGATGGGACTATGCCACATTGATCGAAGAGACGCTCGTGGCGCTAACCGATCTTGTTCGAAGAGGAATGGTCAACTACATCGGCGCGTCGAGCATGTGGTCCTGGCAGTTTGCTAAGGCTCTCTTCACGAGCGACCGACTGGGCCTCTCCCGGTTCGTCTCGATGCAGAATCACTACAATCTTTGTTATCGTGAAGAAGAGCGAGAGATGATACCATTCTGCAAGGACCAAGGCATCGGTCTGATTCCTTGGAGCCCCCTAGCTCGTGGCTTCCTCACAGGTAGATACAAACGGGGAGGAAAAACAGATACTCCAAGGTACCGGTCTGACAAGTATTTCGCTGAGAGATTCTTCAGACCAGAAGACTTCGACGTGGTTGAGCGAGCGGAGGAGATTGCAAAGGAGAAGGGGGTGACCGTATCTCAGATTGCGCTCGCTTGGCTACTGCATAAGGGAATCTGCGCCCCAATAATCGGAGCAACTAAAGTTGAGCATTTAGAAGATGCTGTCCGCTCGCTCAACGTCAAGCTGTCATCTGATGATGCCAAGAGGCTTGAGGAACCTTACAAACCTCATCGAATAATCGGACCGCTACCTGTTCCGGAGTCCGCCAGCTAGGTTCTGGACCTTTCTCTCGCGGCAAAGTTTCGAAGCTGTGCAGGGTCCCATCCAACGACCTCTACGATTTCTCGACGACGAATTGTCTTCTCCGGATTCTCTGAGTGAAGCCGTTGAATGATACGATCGTTGACCTCCGCGGGAACATCCCAAGAAACCGACGATTTCCTTTTGTCGAAGGAGTCTATCTCTTCATGTACATCGATGTCTGTCCAGTAGTCACCGACTAGTTTGACACTAGCTGGAGGGACTACTCGGCGAAGCCCAGCCTCACCATCATTGAACCGATCCAGAGGATAGCCCATCTCCTTCCTCAACTCCAAATACCTCGACCTCGGATTGAACCCCTCCCCACCCTCGACCTCAGCAACAACCCTTTTCCCAGTCACTCGCCCTGCTTCGCGAACTACCTGAACCCAATCTCGAACGAGATGCAACACATGAACCATAATCCCACCATCAAAGACTCTGTCCCGGAAAGGAAGGTAGTGCGCGTCGGCTTGGACCAAGTTTCGGACTCTCTTCTCTCTAGCCTTAGCCATCATAGAGAGTGACACGTCAATACCCACGACGTCGAAACCCGAATTACTCACGTACTCTGCAAATCGGCCCGTCCCGATTCCGACATCGAGAACGGTCCTGCAACCAGCGAACAGTTCTTTCATCGCGTTCAAGAGACTCTTCATTACTTCTGGTGGAACGCCGGACCATCGCGTGGAGTCGTAGACGCCAGCCATACGATCAAAGGAAACCGCCAATCATGTTTCACCCAAGCCCCCGAGTGACATCAACTCTCGAAGCATCTACTCCTCTGTACATGTGGAAGGTCAATGGACCCTCTGCTAAACCTATACGTCACGATTGACCCCGTGGAGTCCTATCTTGCTTCATGCCGACCGGCTCGCGCCGACCTTATACTCAGAGGATGGTTTCCTCAGCCCTAAGCCACCTTTCGACTTTTCCAAAGCACTGGACTTCTTGAGAGGTTTCCCGCCGATGCTGGCGGACCAGAAGATCGATGAGCTCTCTCTGACTAGGGCTGTCTGTATCGGAGGCCAGACGGTCGCCTTCAATGTCAGATCAACAGGCCTCATCAAGAGTCCTCGATTGAAGTATGCACTTAGTTCCGACCGCCCCCTGACGCCTGGCGTGCGTGACGCAGCGGTAGACCGTATCAGTTTCTTTCTGAGTCTAGCTGATGACCTCGAACATTTCTATCGCATCGGCTATGGTGATGTAGATTTTGCGCCTGTCCTGCAGAGGCTTTACGGTCTACACCAGGTGAAATTTCTCACTCCTTTCGAGTCTGCCTGCTGGGCGGTGCTCTCTCAGCGCTATCCGGCCGCAGCAGCTCAGAGGACCAAACAAGCAATCACCGAAAAATTCGGCACAAGTCTAGAGATGAATGGCCAAAGGTACGTCGCTTTTCCTGAACCCTACCGCCTAGCCTACGTAAATGAGGGTGATCTAGGCGCTATTGTCAAGAACCCGCGGAAAACCCGGTTCTTGATCGGCGTCGCAAAAGCCTTCGCAGAGAGAGACGAAAGATTCCTCCGAACGGCCAAGTACGACGAGGTGGAAAAATGGCTAAGTCAGATCCAGGGCATCGGAGACTGGTCATCAAAACTGATTCTCCTGCGAGGCCTAGGCCGAATGGAAAAGATCGCAGTAGAGAAACGATTGCTGAGAGCGGCTTCAAAGGTCTACGGTCGAGGCAGGACCCTCACTCAGAGCGTTCTAGATCAGATAGCCGAGAAATATGGTCCCTGGAAGGGGTACTGGGCCTACTATCTGAGAACAGCTTCCTTGAAATCCTGAGGTTTCAGCCGAGCTTTCACTGAGCTACTCAGGATTTAGATGTTGACAGAGGCTGCACTTTTTGCTAGTGCGTGTTTGACGAGGACTGTTCTTCCCCATCCGTGGTGGGCGAAGTCTGCGGCCGGGGGGAGTTTGTCGATCTCGAACCATTTCAGCTCTACAACTGCCTTCCCGGGTGACACGGTCATGGTGCGGGCGAAGGCCAGATAGTCGAAGATTAGATGCCAAGTCTGGTTGTTTCCCATGAAAGATTCTATCTCCACGAGTTTCAGTGTTGAATCGTCTATTCCCGCCTGTTCCTTCAAGATTCGCCTGGCAGCTTGGTCTGGATGCTCTAGGTGATGAAGATCATCGTTGGGTAGAAACCATCCTTCTTGATTGTCGGGTCCCGCTCTGTATTTCACTAGGAGAGCCGAGGTGTGATGCAGGGGTGCGACGTGGGCTACTAGTGTATGCCTGTTGCATTCCATAGGTGAAGACCTAGCGCTTATCCTATGTCGTAGAGAACAAGATTAGCCTTTAGTCGCGCAGAATTCCTTCCACAACGTTGCCTTGCAGCAGTGAGTCTTCAGACTTCTCTGCTTTCTCGAAGAGTGTGGTCTCATCCACCTGGACCGAAGCTCGTTTCTGGTATATCTTCGCGACTTGTCGAAAGATGTCTGAAAGCTTGTCCGATTTTGGCCGAATCTCTTTGCCGAGTCGCCTGGTCAATATCTCGGAGCAATGGTTCACGACCATCCTTCTCCCCGTCCCAAGAATCTCGCCAAGAGCCTTGTCCAGCTCCTCAATCCCATCGGGCAGCTTGTTCATGTCCACATGGTGTCTACGTCTAGCATAGTGAAGAATCAGCTCAGCCGTCGCGCCTCCTAGACTCTGAAACGCTTCTTCAACAGAATCCTTTAGTTGCATGGCTAAGTCGGGAGGAAGATGTACTAGCCGGAACAAGCCCCGTTGGGACATCGACAGCACTAGACTAGCCGCCTCTGCCAATCTTACAACTAACGTTACTAGGCCGGTCTACGACAGGTTGCACGTAATGCGCCGATGCGGGCCCAGGGGCACCCAGAACCCGCAAACTGGACGCTAATTAGACGCGCATTACTCTTTCAGTTCTCGAATGAGCTGTTTAGCTATTGTTAGCCGTTGAATGTCGTTTGTTCCCTCGTAAGTTTTGATGATTTGCGAATGCTGTCTCAGTTGATGTCACCTTCGCGATCGATGCGGCTTTGACGAACTCCTTGCCCTGATCCTTGAGCGATGCCGCCCAGTACGTGAGGAGACGTGCCGTGTGAAGCCCCATAGCCATCTCAGCCAGCTTGTACTGGACCTGCTGAAAATCGATCAATGGCTTTTCAAAGCTTGTCCGGGTCTGAGCATAACTTATCGCGGCCTCGTATGCTGCCTGAGCAATACCGACACCCTGCGCGGACACGTCCACGCGTCCCCGATCATACGTCTTCACGCCGATGTAGAACCCGTCCCCTTCCTTTCCCACGAGATTATCGGTGGGAACCTTGACATGGTCAAGGATCAGTTCTGAGGGTTGCGAGCCGCGAAGACCTGTCGTTTCGATATGGCTGCCGATCTGGAAACCTTCTGTTCCTCTTTCAACAATGAACGCGCTCAAGCCCTTGTGCCGCTCCTTGCTACTGGGAGGCGGACTGGTCCTCGCGAACACCAAGTAGAGGTCGGCGATCTCACCGTTCGTGATGAACGTCTTCTGGCCGCTGATCTCCCAGTGCGTCCCATGAAGCTTAGCGGTGGACTTTATCCCTGCCACATCGGACCCAGCCCCTGGCTCCGTCATAGCATGAGCCCCGATCTTTTCGCCTGACACCATCGGGACGAGGAATCGCTTCTTCTGCTCCGGCGAGCCCCACTCATTCAAAGGTTCGGATACGAGATGACTAGCGACAAAAACTGTGGAGCAAGCAGCAGAGACTCGAGCTATCTCCTCGATGGCTATAACCATCGAGAGAAGGTCGCCCCCTAGACCACCATACTCTTCCTTGTAAGTGATAGCGGTCAGACCGACTCCGGCGATTCGGCGTAGAAGATCTCTCGGTATCTTGTTATTCCGATCAATCTCAAAGGCTACCGGGCGAATCTCCTTCTCAGCAAAATCCCTGATGGTATGTCGCAGACTCTCATGATCGGATGTCAGCTTCACTTCATAGTCAGCAGAACGAGGCATCATCGTGCTCGTCAAATCTATACCTACACCATGATTCGGAGCTACTCATTCCTTTAAACTTTGGACCGCGCAATTGGCGCGTGCAGGATTCGCGTCTAAACAGGTGATCTGACCGTGACTGAATTCACCCAAATCTCTACCTCTGTGAATAGTAGAGAAAGAGCGGACGAGATTGCGCCTAAACTTTTGGACGCGAGACTTGCCAACTGCGTTCAAGTGTTGGGCGCTATCCACAGCAATTATTGGGTGGAAGGGAAAGATCGATCGAGCAAGATTCTTGCGATTCCAGTTCTACGCGGAAATATCGACTATCTCAACTGGATTAGAACCGAAACAGCCCGCAAGCCAGAGTCCAAGAAAACAAGGAAGGGAACTCGATTATGAGCAGCTCGTTCGTCTTACAAGGGATCATTCAGCTTTCTTTCTTCAACTTTCGAATCAAGTCTGTAGGCAGAACTTTCAGCCCGGCTTTAGTCATCTTTCTCTTTCTTACCAGCTGAAGCACTCTGCCGATGTTGTAACGCGACCAGTTCTTGCTCTTCCTGGGTGTGAAACGGACAAGACTTCTTGTTGCATCCAGGGGTCTGATTCGACTATCAATCCATCCGAAGCAAAGAGCTTCTTCTAGAGCTTGGTTGTAATAGACCCTGTAAGAGTCGCCTCCCGCGCTCTTCTTGGGTAAGACCAGCCAGATCTCATTCTTCCGATTATGGTTGACCTTGAGCCATCGTCGCCACACCTTCGCATCGTGGAAGACGATGCTCTTGATCTTCTCTTTCATCCGGATCGATGGTGGGGCGGGTGGGATTTGAACCCACGATCACCGGTGCCCGAGACCGGTATTTTCTATGCCCGGATGGGCATCTTAGACCAAGCTGTCCCCACTCAAGGGTGGTCTGGACCACCGCCCCTAAGATGAGGAAACTCGGTTTACAAATAAACCATTCAACCGCTCTGCTAGGGACATCAGACTAGTCCCTACGCCGGTAACTCAGCCTATGATTCGATGCTGATTCCGTTCGATCTCTCTATCTACTTTGACTTTTTCTCTTTCATATGCCCGTTGAAGTATTGTCTGATGAGATGTTCGAAGAAGATGCTGAATCCTCCAGTCCTTCCAAAGTACAGCTTGCCGACCTCATCCCTTACTAGCTCTTCGGCCTCGTCAGTTAGAGAGATCATTACTTTTCCCATGGTAGCTCTAGACTTCCAAAGATAGCTGCGAACGGTTTTATAGTTATCCCCTATCCGGGCGACCGCCATCCGCAAACAATAAGAATGCGGAGGGCGTATCTCATCTTGAGCATCGTTAAGAGACTTCGCTGGCGTCTCTCACTTTGTTCTTAGCGATACGCTTGAGTCCGCATTATCTAAGCACCAAACCTCCTAGCTTAGAGGTGAACGATCCTGAAGCTTCTAGACGGCGATCCCGGCCCACCAAATCCAAAGGCTCCTCCTGGATAGGGCTTGAAAGAAGCTTAAAATGGATAGAAAATCCCCTTTTTCCGGCTTCCTTGAGCACGATCACTGCTGATGAATTCTTTGACAGCATACATAGAATAGTCTCTCTTCTAGACGAAGAAAACATTGCGATCCTCAGAACCATGAAACAGCATGGCCCCCGAAACCTGCTAGGGATCGCTCGGAAAGCGAAGCTGCCCTACACAACCGTATACAACAGAGTGACAAAGCTCGAAGGCCAAGGAATTCTGAAGACGTGGATTCAACCTAACTGTACGAAAATCGGGTTAAGCAGGGCTGTAGTTCTAGCAACTCCCCATCCGGGAAAGGAGATCTTCACGAGAGAAGCCCTGAAAATCCCAGGATTCTGGCTAAGAATTGCTCGCTGCATCGGAGACTGCAATGGATACTACTCGCTTCACGGTATACCCACGGCAAACCGCCAAGAGTTTGAACTCTATCTAGACCAGCTGTTGGAGCGTGGACTACTCAAAAACTACCGACTCTTCTGGATTGGCGACACAAAGTTCCCGCTGACGAATTTTGACTATTACAAGCCCAAAGACCGAACCTGGAAGTTCGATTGGAAGGGATGGCTGGATTCTTTTGTCACGAATAGAGCCAAGCCTGAATCTGGCAAACAATCTTCTCAATCTGTTTCCTTCGACAAGAAAGATCTGATCATACTCAAAGAACTAGTCAAGAATGCAAGGACCACCCTGGCTGATCTATCAAAGTTGCTGTCTCTCACACTGCCCGCCGCGAAATACCGCTTTGACAGGCTTGTTGAAAGAGGATTGATTCAGGAATGGGTCATCGACCTCCTTCCATATGCGCCGCAAGTTTCTGAGCTGTCTGAAGTACGTCTTGATTTCAAGAATGAGAGTTTCATGAGAGGAGCTGAAAACGTTCTTGAGACTCTTCCGATCGTTCAGAGCTATTCTCCAATAACTGGGCTGAACTCAATAACTACACGGCTCTATCTTCCGCGCAACGAAGTAAGCAACCTCCACACCTTCCTATCCCTCCTCGTATCGAAAGGAGTCCTCACAAGCTACTCCTATCTTGTGATCGACCCTATGACCATACAGGCGCAAACCTTCGCCTACAAGGACTACAATGATGACTCGGGATGGAACTATGCAAGCCGAGAATACCTAAGGGCCGTTGACAATCTAGTGCCGAAGTTGACCAAGGCCGAGATGGAGCTGACCCTTCAGACACTGCCGTCGCTATCTCTGAAATTATAGAAGAACGTAGAGTCGCGAGTAATCCAGAGAGTCTCCGGCAATACACCCAGTGAACTACGCTTTACGGAACGTCCTCCTCTCGGTTTTCCTAATTTATCCGAAAGCATCTCAGTTTAAGAGCCCGGAGACCACTCATCTCATGGTTCCTTTGCAGCAGGTCGATTCTGGAACAATGGCGCTGGTCGTTGCCGGCTACGAGGCACAGTATCCTGATCCTCTGACCATGAATTCGGGCGACGCGCTGAAGATCGTGAAGAGAAGAGACGAAGAATGGCCAGGTTGGGTGTTCTGTGAAAGCCAGAGTGGGAAGCGGGGCTGGGTCCCGGAGAAGAGTATCAAGATAGATGGTGAGGCTGCGGTCGCCCAGCAGAACTACGTGGCACGTGAAGTGACTGTGATGGAGGGCGAGATCGTAAGGATAGAGAGCGTTGAAAGCGGCTGGGCCTGGGTCACAAACATGACCGACGCGACAGGCTGGGTCCCGTTGAAGAACCTGAAGATCGTAGAATAGTCTCCTAGGCTGCTTCTAATCAGGCTCGCGCTAGAGGTTTGATCGCGAGGACCTGCCCCAGTTCACAACTCGAATAAAATCGACAGTTACGTCTCTACCGAGTACGGGTGGGCGGACTCGCTCTACTCAAGTTTTTTAGTGTAAGTTCTGGGCTCTTCAGACCGGATCAGTTCTTGCAACGATCTTATGAACGGTTCAGCTCAGACGTCCTCGACGCCGCTTCCGCTCCTGTACGGTTGCACGTTCTCAAGCTCCTCGTCTCCAAGGGTCCCCTTCCATATACGGAGATAATGTACGAAGCTAAGCTCGATCCTGTACGGGACGCCGGCAAGTTCGTCTACCACCTCAAGACATTGAGAAAGGCCGGTCTGGTTTCGATCGAAAAAGGCACGAAAAAGTACGGCGTGACCGAGCTCGGAAAGATTCTGGTCGAGTTCTCCCGGGACCTAGAGGAGTATATCGCCGTAAAGCGCGGCAGACTGTTCGTCCGTACATCCCGGATGACAATCGAGGAGTTCGACCGCACCAGAATCGCCAGATCCTTAGTGAACGAAGCGAGGATGCCTCAAACGCTTGCCGATGAAGTGGCGGCGGAAGCGGAAGAGAGACTTCTCAAGTTCGGAATAGTCTATCTCAGCGCTCCCCTGATCAGGGAGCTTGTCAACATAATTCTCATTGAAAGGAAGCTAGAAGAGTATCGACACAAGCTCACAAGGCTGGGACTACCTGTCAACGATGTAACGCTGCTACTCCGGGAGGCTGGCCAGAAACAGCTCGACGCGAACTGGGTCCAGAAATCTGCAGGAGAGAGAGTCATCGAGGAGTATGTTCTGCTCGATAGCCTTCCTCGGGCCACAATTGACGCGCACCTCGCGGGCCAGATTCACCTAGAGGACGCTGCCTCATGGATCCTGAAACCGAGCATACTCTTTCACGAAGCCAGCCTCTTCTTTCGAAGAGGGACCCCGGCCACCAATCCTCCATCATCTCTTGAAGATGCCTTGGAATCGATTCTGAAGATCCTACGCACAGCAGAACGAGAAGTCTCCAATGAACAAATACTCGACCACTTCAACATCACACTTGCTCCTTTCATCCGAGGACTCCCGCGCCAACGCGTACAGGAATCGACCAGGCGTTTCATGTACAATCTCAACTGGGACGGTTTCTCCAACACAATATCAGCCCAAGTCACGGTAGGACTGGATCGTCAAATTCCTGAGCATCTCCAGAAACGAGAAGCGGTGGGCCCAAACGGCAAAAACGAAGGAGTCTACGCCGACTTTTCGAGAGAAGCCGAAGAGCTATCCGCAACAGTAATCGATGCAAGTTTAGAAATCGGTCGTCAACAGCCCATACTCAACCCATCAATTGTAGTAAGGAATTCAGGCGGGAAGATCGAGACCTCAGACGAGCTTCTCAACTCGATATTCGAGAGCTCCGCCAAACACTCCGTTCCCAACTTCTTGATGCAACCCTCAGAACAGAACTATTCGGTATCGTCCGAGGGACCAATCCTCTTTGAAGACAAAGATGGAACGAAAGGAGCAGGTGCCGTTGTCGGGACAGTCCAGCTTAACGTCCCTAGAGCAGCCTATGAAGCATCAGGAAAAGACGAAAAGTTCTTCCAATCAGTCCAGTCTGGAACCATTGAAGCGGTAAAGGCTCTGCAACTAAGACAGCAAGCCATCAACGAGAGAGTGTCGGAGGGAGTTTTGCCACTGTTAGCATGGCAATCAGACGGAGGAGCCTATTACGATTCGAGAAGGGCTCATGGAGAGATAGGTCTGTTAGGACTCGCAGAAGCGGTAAAGCATCATACTCGGGCTGAACTCTGGGAAAAATCGAGCCTGGCTTTCGCTAAGAAAATTGTTGAAGCGGCACGGCGCGCCGTTAGCGAAACTGACGCACGAGACATTCGGGTAAGAATCGGGCTTCATTCATCTCCTGAGGCCTCGGCCCGTCTTGCTTCAATTGACGCGGAGAAGTTCGGGTTTTCGACCGTTGTCTATCAGGGGTCCAAGAAATATCCTTACTACAATGACGTACCAGCGATTCCCCTGACTCAAAAAGTCCCCTTTGCGACTCGAGCATCTATTGAGGGAGAATTGCAGAGATCCTTCGATGGGGGTGCACTCCTTCCGTTAATGATTAGATCTAAGGTGGACAGTTCGGCCTTGTCAAAGGCTTCGCGAGAACTCAGCGAGTCCGGGGTACGATACTTCACTTTCTCGTCCCAGTATTCTCGTTGCCAACGCTGCTACACTACTACGAGCGGCGGAGTTCGAGCCAGATGCGAAAACTGCGGATTCGAACATTTGACGATTCTTGCAAAGCTAGGGGGAAGGCTTCTTCCGTTGGATACGTGGTCCGAGGCGAGGAAGAGAGATTTGGACCGTATTATGTCCTATGATTTCTCCTAGTCGGTTAGAAAGCTCCGAGCACGAGTCCTAATAGTCCCATTCTCAAAACGACTCCGTTCCCGACCTGCTGGAAATACTTCGCGTGAGGCGTAGAGTCGACGCTCGGGTCCACCTCGTCAACTCGGGGTAGCGGGTGCATGACAATCGAGTTCTTCTTGGTCTTGTCAAGATCCTCGGCTACGAGTCGGTATGATCCTTTGACTTTCTCGTACTCTTGCAGATCGGCGAATCGCTCCTTCTGCACCCGCGTCATGTAGATCACGTCCAGCTCTCGCAAATGTTCTTTGAGGGATGGCGTTTCGGTAACGTCGATCTTCTTCGATACTTCCTCGGCTACTTCCTTGCGCATCTGGAGAATATCTGGAGAGATCAGAACCAGCTTCACTTTGTAGAGGGATAGAGCGTATGCCAGAGAGTGTACGGTTCGGCCGTATCTCAGATCACCAATTAGACCTATGGTTAGCCCATCTATCGTCCCCAATTCTTTCCTGATCGTGTAAAGGTCCAACAGTGCCTGGGTCGGATGCTCCTCGGCCCCAGAGCCCGCATTGATAACTGGGATGGAGGCAAACTCCGCGGCCATGCGGGCCGCTCCTTCCAAGGGATGTCTGACCACCAACACATCAGCATACTTCTCAGTCACCCGGACAGTGTCCGCAAGGTTCTCACCTTTCTCAACGGAGGTGCCCTTGGTCTCTGCGAATCCGAGCGCTGTCCCGCCAAGACGCGTAATGGCAGACTCGAAGCTCAGACGGGTCCTGGTGCTCGCCTCGTAGAACAGCGTGGCCATTATCCTCCCATGAAGCATGTCGGACCCTTTCTTGGCCAACGGTTCCATGACTTCGGCCATGTCGAGAATGTGATCGATCTCCTTTCGAGAAAAGTCGCGGATTGAGACTATGTCACGCCCAGCGAACGACGGGCTCCCAGACATGGCTTCTAGCGACCCGTTTCTAAGAAGAAGCGTTCTATAACACTGTTTGCGAAATAAGGATGGGAAGCCTTGCGACTGGTCGCCGCCACTTCTGACCTGTTCCTCCGTTCACGGATAACGGAATTGGCGAAACAGACCGGTGCGGATCCTTTCTTTGGATCGGGACCCGACGAACTGAAACGATTAGTTGGGGAGAAAAGGCCTGAACTCGTCATTCTCGATCTCTCCTCTACAGATTACGATCCATTCTCCGTCGCAATGGAGTTGAAGACGACATTCAACTCTCGACTATTCGGCCTGTATCCCCACGTGAGGATCGAACTGAAGAAACGAGCTGACGAAATCGGATTCGAATACGTTGTGCCAAACTCAAACTTCCTCTCTAGCCTGAGACGTGTGCTGTTGGAAAGGGCTGAAGATGATTGAGCTGGATCATCAAGGACCTATGGAAGAACCTCGAACTTCGACAATCAGAATATGCGAATTTCCTGAACGATGACGATAAAATCACAGCCTATCAGATCCTCAATCGGATAGCCTTTGATGTCGGGACTAAATGGGGTGTGTTCTTACAGCTGAATTTCCCGCCGGGACAATCGAGGTTCAGCTCATCCAACCTAGGCCATAGAAATCTGACGATGCTTGTCTTTCGTGATAGAAAGAAGTTCACGGATGTTTCTGAGTCTGAGGTCAAGCACGCTTTCGATCCGCTCAATCCGACCGCGGTTGACAGTGCGGGCTTTGGCTACGAAGGGTTCAGAGTGGGACTCTCAAACGGTCGGATCGACTGTCTTCCTGGTGGAGTTCATCTCTGGTGCGAGATTACTCCCCAAATTCTCGACGTTCTAGACTGGTTATTCACGAATGCTTACGGAATGAAGCGGTCTATGGCCTAGGCGAGGGGCACGAGCCTCTTTCCGAGCCTTCTCTCGATCTCCATCTTGGCCCGTTTCAACTGTCGAGCTCTCTTCAGCAACTCGACTAGATAGTCTAGGTCAACTACCGGTCTGAGAGATGGATATTCCCATGGGGTCTTGTTGATCTCGTCAGGATAGATCATGTAGCCCGTCGGGTAGTGGGTGACCAGTATGCCTGTAGGGTCCGCCTCTAGGACCTTCGAGAACTCCCTAAGAGTGTAGCCTGCTTTCTTCAGCATCTCGAGTGTCTTATCTAGTTCGTCGCAGGCCCTTTCAAGCTCCGCATACAGCTCGCCTCTATCACCATCATTGGGCACTGCGATAATCTCCCAACCGCTTACACAGGGGCAAGCGCTGAGCGCGGGCATAAGCGTTCTATAACCGGGATAGACAGACCCGCGAAACAGGGTTTCGAAGAAACGTCTAAGAAAAGCGATGTGAATAGAGCTAGTCCACAATAGACCCATGTGGAGTCTTCACAAACTTTCTCTCCGCTTAGTGCCGTATCGATGAGTATCAACCCAGTCGGAGTCTGAGAGTAACTGGAGGCTGTTTGAGTGAGCGGTGTGAAAGTCGGCCGCGCCTTTTCATACCTGCTGATAGTCTTCGGAGCTCTATCCGTCTTCTTCGGTATTGTGTGGGCCCATTGGCCACCGCTTGGGGCTTCTCAGTCCACGTTCACCAACGTCTACCCCGTTCCTCCCTCGCAGGGTCAGGCGTGTTCTGGCGTTCTTGTTCCCTTTCCTTATCCGTGGTCATGTCCCCCGAACTACGTGCCTCTGCCGTCGCCCTTCGATACTCTGCCAATCTTGCCGGTGATCTACTTCGCGGTTGGAGGCACGGCAATCTTCTTCGCTCTTACCCGGGCGGTTCGCATCAGAATTTTGATGCTCTCACTGTCGGTCGGACTGGTGGCAACAACTCTCGGATCAGCAATCGGATACCTTGGCAACCAGGGATGGCCGATCAATTGGTTCCTCTACCCGATAAGCCACCCGCCGGGCAGCAACTATTTTCCAGTCTACATCGTGATTCCAGCATTCTTGGCGGACTGGGCCCTATTCGGCCTCGCCGCCAGCATGGCCTGGGTCCTGCCGTATCTTTCAAGATTGCTGAAACAACGGTAGACGTCTGCTGACCAGCTGTTTTGCTCTGGACTAGAGAACAAGTAGACGCACGGCATCCGAACCTAGCCTCCAGTACAGAATGGGGACAAAGGCCCAAAGCGGCCGGCCGAGCAGGAAACACATACCTAGTTTTCATCATCTATCACTCCTAGATGGGACCCAAAGTTCTCGAAAGGGTCTCCGACGACATCTATCCTTTCTTCAATTGAGCCAGACGTACTTCATAGTACGCCGCTTTGGTAGCTCGATGACCTACCCGGTTCTGGGCTCGTGGAATCTTTCTCACCTCAATGAACGGGAAGCCGTTCATTACCGCCTTCGCTTTCTTGTACAATAGGAGCAGTTCCCCCCGGGGGTATGTCAAAACAAAAAAAACTCCTTCACACTTTCTATTCTGACCGGAAGTCCATCATCCGGACCTGCAACGATTGAAGATTCACCACGGGCAAGAGCCCCGGCTGCGGCACCAATCCCATACGCTTCTGATAATCAGTCTGCCCCTGCCACGCCCCACTATTCACAATCGTCGTCCCACGATACACCCCCGACCCCGGCACGTGAATGTGTCCTGACTGGAACACGTCCGGAACATGCTCCACCACCAGCCAATCCTCCAACTCCGGCCCAATAGACGTTGACTTGCCATACTCCGGCGCCAGATGCCTAGCACGCAACTGATACTCCATGACCTCCACCGGCCTCTGATAATCAAAACCCGGCGCCGAACTCAGAATATCCATAAGACTCGTCCCATGAAACAGCAAGAAATCGACCCCCTCCAGACGCACCTCCGAAGGATCACCTAGCGACACGACCTTGCGCGAATCATAGACAGGACCCGCAAAATCCTTGGTAATAGCAGGTTGCGGCAACGCCTGTCTAACCGCATCGTGATTTCCCGGAATCAGAACCACGTCCATATGTTCCGGGATCTCCCCGACAAGCTTCGCCGCCAACCGATACTGCTCGTAAATGTCAGGGACTTTCAAGTCCACTTCCTGTCGGGGATACACTCCAATCCCGTCTACGAGATCACCGCCAATCAGAACATACTTGACCCGGTCAGAAACATGCCGTTGCTCTGGACCGCCGACATCCCCCTTCAACCAGGCCAAGACCCTGCCAAAAGCCTCCTCCATGAACACCTTACTCCCGACGTGAACATCCGATATCAGAACCGCAAAGACCTCCTCGCTAGCGCGCCCAGGTTTGTGATCCGGAATCTCTGGCAGCACAATATTCTCGGCGACCAGCAACTTCCCGGAACTCTTCCGCGTCTCCAGAAACAGTACTTGATCTCGAGAAATCCGACGTGCCGTCTGCCAGACTGACGGGTTCGAATCACCCACCAAGACAGTCGCCTCGTCATCATAATCATCGACTGTCAGAAAGATCCGATTCGCTTTCTCCCGTTTTTCCACTACCATGCAGACGAACCGTCCTCTTCCATTCGTCCCTCCGGCCAGAGCGTCAGAGATCGTCCCAGCACTCCTAGTGTCAATCCTCTGTCGGAATAGGGCGCTCATCTTCTCGAAACGGCTACGGAAGTAGCGGAGAAAATCGTCAAGAACACCAGTGGTTCCCAGCTTACCTGTTGGGTCGAAAACCACTTCAAGCCTTGACTCGTGTTCTTCGGCAAACCTCCGCCCATGTCCCAAGCCCTCCTGAGCGGGGACCGTCGGACCAGCAGCTAGATCCAGGTGTTCAGCGGCCTTCAAAACCAGATCTGCACTTATGAAGAGAGGCCTCGGCTGAGCCAAGCTCGCCATTTTCAAAACCTCGTCCACGAGAGGTTTGAGCGAGTCCTCGCGGCCTTTCTCAACGAGAGTCTTGAAGGCCTCAGATTCCATCTGGAAGCCCGCCTCCAGAATTGTTCCTACGGCCCTTCGCATCTCCTCGGACAAACAGACCTCCCCCGATGACCAGGCCTAACTGAGGCTTCCAGATTTATGCTGTTATCGAGGAGCACTACCTCGTTATTGTGAGGTCGGAGATGTCCACTGAGATCTCGCACATTCTGTTCAGGGCAATCGTGACCGCCACCAAATGATTGACGAGTGGCCTAGCTGAGCCTGCGACTCGCGCCTCAGCCTCAGAAAGCTGCTTCTTGGTATCTTTGAACCGGGGTCCAACAGACGATGCTAATTTCAGGTCCCGAGAGAGTACCGAGCCTACTGCGTCCCGATACATTGCGTTCACCGACGTCCCAATCTTCTCCAGCAATGCCTGTTCCTCCTTTGGGATTGTTACGCCATCTTGCGTATTCTCAGCGATCGTTACTGAGTAGTCGGCGAAGGTTTCGATGTAGCTTGCGAGTAGTCGAAAGTCGAGGCAGTCAACTGAGGAGACCTTGATCTTCTCAAGAAGATACGTGTCAGAGATCGCCGCCCGGACAAGCCGGACTAGCAGGAAGTACCAGCGGTCAACCTCTTCATCTCTCTCCACAACCCCCTTCGCCAGTGCACCGTTGGATGAGACGAACGCCTGAACTGAATCGAGCTGCATAGGCATTGAGAGCATCTCAAGACGACGTAGAATTCTCTCAGGGTTGAGTAACGAGGGTTCGACGAGGCACTGGAGAACTATTCTCTTCGAGTCCTCCTCTAGGACCTCCAGTCCCACCAGCCGCTTGGTTGTCCGTCTCACTTCGTCTCGGATATCAGGAGAGAGGGTGTCCTTTGATTGGACCCTGATTATGTCGTAGCCTAGCAAATATCTCTCGATAATCTCACGCCGGACGAATGGAGAAGCATCCAACACTACCTCGAGCGGGGCTCTCTCCTCATCTATCTTAGGCGAGAGCAACAGTCTTCCATCCTGCCGCTCTTCATAGGAGACAACGGATCCTGCTCCGAGTCCGACACGTTTGGCCCACGCTTTCGGAATAGTAACGAGAAAAGTGCCGTCTGGGGTTCGTTGTAGTTTCCGTAATTCCAACTAGGATGACCGATCTTCTTGGTATGGCAATGAAGAATTTTAGGGTTTTGCTGAATCTACTATGATGAGGTCGGCAACTCTAGAGTTTCCGGCTTGCTTCCACCGTTAAGGTGCTGGTAGCCCAGCCGGAGGACCTCTTCAGTGTTACGTCCCTTCAGAGCACTGAGAGTAACTTGAGGTATGCCGGGAAAGACTCTCGAAACGAGCCTCTTGCCTTCTTCGACACGACTCTCGTCAGACTTGTCGATCTTGTTGATGCAGATGAGAAGCGGAACCTTTGGAGCGATCTGTTTCAAGATCTGGTTCGAAGCCGTAAGCTTCCTGAAGACTATTTCCTCCTCCTCGCTGATGTCAATGAATAGGAGAATAAAGTCGGAGTTGGATATCTCACCTAACGTAGTGTTAAAGGCCTTGAGAATTATGGGATGCATGTCTTCGATAAATCCGATGCTGTCGATCAGGATGAAACTGAACGCGTCCATTCCGTTGTTATAGTCAACCCTTCGGGCGTATGTTGACAGCGTTGTGAATGGACCCAGTCCAGTGTCTTTGTGCTCCGAAACAACCCGGTTGAAAAAAGTCGTCTTCCCGCTCTGTGTGTAACCCGCTAGCGCTACTATTGGAAATCCAAGCTCTTTACGGTGTTCCCTGAGAGTTGTCTTCTTCGCGTAGACGTCGCGCAACTCTTTCTCGACATGAGAGATTCTTTTCCGGGCTCCTCTCTCGTAATCAGCGTACGGGTACTCCCCTGGACCACTCCAGCCGACCTGTTCTCCGAGGATGCCTTTCAATCGTAGAAACTCTTTTCCCCAGGAGAAAGTGTACTTGAGTTTAGCTAGCTCGATTTGCAGTTTCGCCTCTTTCGTCATTGCGCGCCGGTCGAAGACTTCTAGGATCAGCATGTTCCGGTCTATGACATTGATGTCAGTTCCGCCTAGAACCTTCTGAATCTTGAAGACTTGGGACCCAGGCAACCTGTTAGCGAACAAGACCACCTCGATGTCCTTCTCCGATGTTAGCTGTTTGACCTCGTCGAGCTTTCCGGGTCCGATACAGTATGTGTGGTGTAGGCTCTTTCGGTGTTGGATTACTGTATCGACCACGTCGTAGCCGATGCTTCGGGCCATGGTCTTGACTTCGTCTGCCCTAGATGGAGCTGTGGGCACGACACATTCGACTACAATGGACCGCACTGCAGAAGACCAACTCTCTCTAGAAGGACCGTGCGTTATTTGAACATCCTGTGTCTCGACAGTTCGCTTATTGAACTCTGATCTCCACACCGACAGTGCGCTTGATCAAGTCTGCCAAGAGGTCGACTTGAGCCTTGCCCCCCTTGCGCGTGGGAATCGAGACTACCAGTGGAAGTTCGATCTCTTTCTTGCTCTTTCCCAGTCTGTCTTTGATCCAGTCGAAGACAGGCTCTGTCGCAATCACTAGGGAGACGAGTTGTTTCGCTTTGATCTCGTCGAAGGTCTTTACCGCTTCTTCTTGGGATTTGACGACCCATGTGTTCTTGACGCCGCCGAGCTTGAAGTAGATGCTAGTCTCCTTATCGGCCATGACCCCAATCTTGCCCAAGTCCATTTCCTACTTGAAGATCCAGCCAGTCTCTTTCGACCAGAAGAGAAGATCTAGATCAGCTAAAGGTATGCCTATCTCTGTTGCGAATCTTCGCAGTTTCTCTTCAATTTCCAGATAGCGCTTCTTTGTTATGGATACGGGTATCTCTGTGATGACTCCGAGCCGGTCCAAGTTTCGGAGGATGTGCCTATCGAGGATGGCGAACCCTTCTCCCAGTCCAATGTTCCGCAGAAAATGGCTTGCCTCCTTGTAACCTAGGCCTTTGACATTTTCGACAAACCATTCTCGGAGCTCGAAGGGATTGTAGAAGCTTGAGATCCTCGATTTCAACTGCAACTTGCCGTCGTTCGAGAACATGTCCCTAGCTTCAACAATGTATTTCGCTTTGCTGTCAGAGAACCTAACACTTCTCAAATGTGGCTCAAGCTCCTGAGGCTGGCCCTTGAGAAGCAGAGTTCGCTCTTTGAGAGCGGTGACTGCCTCCCAGCAGACTTTAGCTGACGATTGAGGCGTTAGAAGACAGAAGCATAGTTCCGCAAAGACTTCCTCATCTTTCCACTGCATCACCTGTCTGAATTCTGCGAGCCGTTTCTGAATTGCGTCCTTTCTCTCTTGATAGAGTGCCTGCAGTGACTGGATGGAACTCTCGTCCCTTACTACAGTCATCTGTGTGTTAGAACTGTTTGAGAACATCCTGTTTCTCCATGATACGTACGCAGTAGAAGCATCGCAGTCTCAAAGGGTCCTGTCGTTCTACCAGAAACTTTGGCTCAACCGGTTCCCCCGCATTTGAAACGCATGCCGGGTTTGCGCACCGCACGATTCCCCTTATTGAATCTGGAAGCTTGACTCGGGTCTTCTCAGCCACTTCATAGTCTCGTATGATGTTAATCGTGGCGCTCGGCGCGATCAGAGCAATCTTGTCCACTTCGCCAGGTTTGAGCTCTCGGTTTTCGACTTTGACAATATCCTTCTTACTGTCTGACTTCGATGATACGTTCATTGCTACGCTGACGATATGTCCCTCCCCGCCACCGATCCCTAGAATTTTCAGAACATCAAGAGCGTGGCCCGCAGAGATATGGTCGATGACAGAGCCATTGCGGATCTTCTTGACGTAGAGCTCTTTGGCTCCGCTTCCCTTAGACAATCTCAGGATCTCTTGCTTGTCCTTCACTCTTAATTCCTTGCCTGACAAATGGATTGAGCATGACAGTTGAATCCCATGTTGTCAGACTTGCGACCCAAAAGGAAGGCGAGATACTTGACATAACAGATAAGGTGCAAACTATTGTTGAGAATGGAACCATCAAGAATGGTGTCGCATTCCTCTTTGTACCAGGATCAACCGCTGCCCTGACGACAATCGAGTATGAACCCGGTCTAATAGCAGACTTACCATCAATGCTTGAAAGAGTCGCCCCCAGAGACGGCTCCTACGAGCACGAGCGGCGATGGCGTGATGGAAACGGTCATTCTCACATCAGAGCTTCGCTAATTGGGCCTGATCTATCCGTGCCTTTCGAAGAGAAGAAATTGATGCTGGGAACCTGGCAGCAGATCGTGTTCATCGAATTTGATGTTCGACCGCGTGATCGATCAGTCATCGTCCATTCCATGGGTGAGTAGACGACCCCCATACCCCTCTCTTTCCGATGGAAACAACAGGAACATGATTCAAGTGAGGTTGGTGATGATTGCTTTGTAGTGAATTATCGTTGATAGTATACAGGATAACCTAAATCCGTGAAAGCCTCTGATGACGAACTGGAGTAATAACTCCAACACAATACTTACCCTTCACCTGAGTGATTTATTCTTGCACTGGAAACTCAGGGGTGGGTGTGAGGGGTTTAGTCGGTCCAGTCGAAATCCATGTACGAGAACCCTTAATTCCACTGGAACAAATACCGCTTGAATCACTCAGAAGTGTTCTCACGGCTTGTCGCAGCAAGGACTAGATCTTATCTTTGAACAGGTGCTCTCTGGCGGACAGATTTTCAAAGACAGGAATCTCCTAAGACACGACTACATGCCGACGAGCCTTCCCCATCGAGAGGAACAGATTCGGCGCCTCGGCTCCGTCTTGGCACCAGCACTCTCAAAGGAACGAGTCTCCAACATTTTTGCCTACGGAAAGACCGGGACAGGAAAGACGATCGTCGCAAGATTCGTCCTGGACAGGCTACAAAAGAAGGCGAGAGACTACGGCCGCGCTGTAGACACCAGCTATGTGAATTGTCGGCTTTCAGGCACCAACTACAGAGTCATCGCTGATCTCTGTCGAGCGCTAGGCCAAGAGGTCCCGTTTACGGGACTCGCTGTAGGGGAGCTGCTGGACCGGTTGAGGGATGCTTTGCATGCGCGGGGATCCGCGTTTCTCGTCGTTCTCGACGAGATTGATGCTCTGGTCAAGAGGAGTGAGAACGATAGCCTGCTGTACGAATTGACGAGAATCAATGATAGCTTGGACGGTGGATGGATTGGAGTTATCGGAATCTCAAACGATCTTCACTTCAAGGATTTCTTGGACCCTCGAGTATTGAGTTCTCTAGGAGAGGAGGAGCTGGTTTTCAAACCGTATTCGTCCGATGAACTGTACGATATTCTGAGTGATCGCGCCGAGGCCGCGTTTCAGCCCGGTGCTTTAGAGGATGGAGCCTTACGACTCTGCGCAGCCATGGCCGCGGGCGAGCATGGTGACGCTAGAAGGGCTCTGGATCTTCTAAGAGTGGCCGGCGAGATTGGAGAAAGAGGGAGAGAGAAGGGCATCCTAGAGTCGCATGTCCGACTAGCGCAGCAGAAGGTGGAACACGATCGAGTGACGGAGGTGCTATCCTCGCTCCCGCTTCATTCCAGAATCCTCCTAATTGCCGTCCTACACTCGGAAAATGCCCGGAAGGAGAGTCTGGTTACTGGGGACGTGTATGAGGTTTACAGGGAGCTGTGTGCCGCGGCGGCTGTAGAATCCTTGACTCAGAGGCGGGTGAGCGGATTGCTAAACGAGCTGGATCTCATGGGAATCGTTAATGCGCGTGTTGTGAGCTTCGGCCGGTACGGGCGGACGAAGAAGATCCGGCTGGGAGTTGAGCCGCGCGCCGTCACGTCGACGTTTGGCAGCGATGGGCTCGTGAGAGGGCTCCTGAATTATGCGCCGAAGAGCCTCCCGAAACAGCACAATCACTAGCTGTATCGGGATCGACGATGGACCGTTTCTATCTAGGAGACTAGGCGGTTCCAGGGCTCCACTAGTCGCAGTACAGCTGAAAGGGCCGCATCTTGTGAAGGCCAGAACTGCATGGATAGGAGTAGACGGGTTTGACGCTACGGGTGTGGCGTCGAGGATGCTCAGCTCGCTTCGAGCCCGGGAATCCCCGATCCTGCTAGCGGGTGCAACATTCGGAGGATTCAATGTTATCAATCCGAGAATGTTACTGAGAAAATTCAGAACGCCGACGATCGTTGTAATTGGATCTCGACCCGATAACAGAGCCGTGAAACGCGCCCTGATTAGGCATTTTCCGGACTGGAGGAGAAGGTGGCGGATTCTATCCGCGCTGGGTCCGCTGCATCAGGTGCGAACAGTCCGGAACGAGGGTCCGATCTTCTATGAGCCGTTTGGCTGTGAGGGCAATGAAGCGAGAAAGATCTTGACAGACTGGGCATATGTCTCGAGAATTCCAGAGCCCTTGCGTGTCGCTGGGCTGGTCGCTAGAGGATTGTTTCCCGCGCAACCTCTCGACTAGGCTCTAGGTTACAGGAGGCTTTAGTCGTCCTCTGGAGGCTAGTGTGGACGTTCATCGCAACTGTTCATTGGAGACTCGGGAGGAAAACCGGATGCTTGGAAAAGAGAATTCGAAGGAGAACAAGCTCAACGAGTATTTCCGCCGGAGATGTTCGAACTATGAACGGTTTCTTTGCGATCGCGTCTGGGAATGCGCATTGTGCGCGCAGCAAGTCGGCAAAGTGGAGACGTTGGAATTGGCTACGGTTACAAAGGTCGAGGCGTTGAGGCGGAGGTGAGACGATGGAAGTTTTGAGGGAAGAAGAGGTCTTGCAGCTGGAAGAGGAGTTGCTGCGGAGATTGGAAGAGAAGCTTACGCCACTCGTTGAGCGAGCGGCGGTCGATGCAGCAAAGGTAGCGATGCATCAGTTGAGGCTTGACTTGATGAGTCACCTTAGCAGGCATGAAGATACCATAAGACGGCTCAAACGGACCGAAACCGCGCTGAACCACATCCCAGCGACAAGATAAGTGGTACCCAGGACCCTTCAATGGGTCTGGGCTGAGCATGGATTCAAAGACAAACTAGTTTTCTTGCCCGATCTATCAGCCAGAAGGCAGTACTATTTCTTGCAGCTATGGCAGAGAGGGCTCTTGTTAATGACGCCCTTAGTGGTGACACATTCTGTGCATAGATGCTTTCGACAAGAGCTGCATAGTCGGGTATGTTCTTGGCAGACGACTCCCCCGCATTCTTCGCAGACTGCTTGAGTAGCTTTGTCGCATAGATTGCATTTCCGCGTCTCATCCCAGATTATCTTACACGTCGCCGCCTGGAGGATCTTTCGGTAGGAACGGTCGAGAGCGACCAATTCGACTGTCACGATTGGTATGTGTAGAAGCGTGATGTCAGACACAGAAATGTCGTCGGGATGGGCGCCTGACTCTCTTCCGATAATTTCACCCGTGTGCGCTCTGATAGAATCCTCGGCGACACCCGCGGGTGCGACTGTGACCGTATTCTTCATTTCAAGCTCGGGAGGAAGATGCGGCATCGAACCGGTGGAGGATTCTATTTCCAGACAGTCCACGAAAAGGCCTGACCCAGGCAGATTCTTCAGCTCGCCCTCGAACAGTCCCGCGTCACACTCTCTTCCATCCACGCCATCAAAGACTATCACCCCCTTCGCCTTCTTTTTCTTCCCGTGATTCAACGTAAAATCGGCGAAGAAGTATGGACGAAATTCTAGTTTGGGCATTGAGGTAAGCTTGAGTACGCTACCGTTCTCGATCCCGTAAGCGAGAATCTTCGACGCGACAGTACGAGACACAGGCAGGGTCCCGGGGACCTTCTGTCGTTCGGGAGGCTTAATCTTCTCGACCCTTTCTTTCAGCTTTGCTAGGTCCCAGAGTTCCACTCCCAGTTTTCGAGCCATGAACTCCGCGTCTCCCGTGAAACCTTTGG
>WNGE01001944.1_pt1 | contig 25727 bp, 14 predicted proteins | sample 5400651 | NCBI WGS metagenome assembly WNGE01 (sample SAMN13153370, study PRJNA577476) | soil metagenome | isolation source: 60 cm soil or saprolite under grassland replicate 2 | place: USA:California | collected 2016-06-15 | reverse complement strand
CGGCTATCGCCACCGGAAACTCCCGGATCTTGTTAGTCTTCAATGCCATTGTAATTACCAAGCACAAGTGACAGACGATCGCGCCTGCGTGAGGCTGTTACCGAGCCGCGATGAGGGCTGCCCGGTTATCTCACTTCCATTTTTCATAAGAATGCTGGCCTAACAGCTTTTCCCAGGCGGCTCTGGTCTTGGCTGGCACGTTTAGATCGGCGTCGACTAGCCAGGAGACCGTTGCGAGCGAGTTTATAACAACTGAGAGAGCGATTAGTCCAATTATTATATGACGTGACCATAGCAACTCTGAGTCGCCTGAATCTAGAAAGATAACAAGGCAGAGAATCAGGAAAGGATAAAAATCAGTAGCGTAACGTTGGGCTAGCACGAAATATGAGAGGATGCAGAGAAATTGAACGACGAGAGCCGCGGCAATACCCCACCCAAGGAGGTCGACTTTTCGTCGAACAAAACACAGGAATCCCATGATTGCGGCAAAAACAAGCCAACTGGAAGACCACAGGAGAGAGATGTACACCTCGCTGTCAGGATTGGAAAACAGAGAAGGATAGTTATATAAATGGCGGTCTACCACGATAAAAGGAGGTCGAGGTTCAAGGCTAGGAAGGCGCAGGCTGAAGTAATCAGCAAAACTATAGGGAATGCGACGCGGGCTGAATATTCCGTATTTATGCGCAAACTCGCTGTGAACCGGGTTGACGTAATAGTCATAGTTTACTCCGGTGAACGTGCCGAATCTTGCGTAGCTTAGCCAAACATAAAACGCGAGGGCAGCGCCCAGCGGCAGAAAGAGGGCCAGCAGATTAGTTAATCGCTTTTCGCGTCCTACCTGTATGGCAAGGAGCGGTGCGATCAGGATGAAAGGTACGCCGAAGGTGACTCGTGAAAGCAAAGCTCCAGCGGCGCAGAGAGAGAATCCCCACAGTGAGCGTGTCAAAGCAGCGCCGTCAGTTTGTCGCGAGCGAAAGGTGAAGTAGAGCGCGGCCAGCGACCAGGCCAGGCCCCAGATGATTGCTTCGTCATAAATGGAAAGATTTCCAAGCAGTAAGAGTAGGGGTGAGCCGAGGGCAAACCCGACGATGCATGCATTTCCTAGCCAGGTACGGCCTCGTGAGGAAAGTGGAGAGGAGCGCAAGGCTGTGCCTACAAGGCCCGCGACGGCAAATAGCGCGACGACAGCCGCGCAAAATCCTGAAATACGCGACCATTTTCCATGTCCCGCCGAATAGGCGAAATCTAACGGAATCCGAAGCAACGCCGGGAAGGGCCCAAAGTACATGCGCACGTGATCGTTTACGATCATTGCTTCGTGACTGATTGCCTCTGCATCGACGTCCACATCGCCTCGCAGAAAATGTTCCGCCTGGGAATCGTAGGCACCGCCTAGCACTTCCTTAACAAAAACCTGTCCTCCACCGGTCGTGGTGAAGACCCAAAGAAGAACGCTCAGCAGCAGGATGAGCGGCAGAAATTGCGGAGTGGGGTCAGAAGATCGCCCTGAGGCGTTCATCCTTTGGCAGCATCTTGAATGACTTGAACACTCTCTGTTCCTATCCTGCTCACGCTCGGATTCCGCCTCTATAGAGCATGACTAAGAGCAACAGTAAGACGAGAGACCTACCTTTTAAAATCCAAGGCGCCTTTTTTGACCGCGTAAGCGTAGCCCACCATCAGAATCGTAATGAAGCTGAGCATGCTCCAGAAAATGACGCTGCTCTGCCTGATTGCGTCGCGGTACACGACTGCCCACGGGTACATGAATACGATCTCGATGTCGAACAGGATAAAAAGCATCGCCACGACATAAAACTTCACGCTGAAGCGCGGCTGGCGTTCACCCTGGGGGATCATGCCGCATTCATACGGAGTATCCTTGGCGGGCGTACGTTTTCCGCTTTTGCCCACCAACACACTGACGACCAACGCGGAAGCGGCGAAGAGGATGGCTACAAGAATTTGCAGGAGAACCGGCAAATATTCGCCTAGCATCCGGAATTCTCTGGAATCAGGAGCGTTCCGTTATTTTACACCAGCAAGATGGCCATTCTGCTGGGCAATTGCGCTGGCCAAAGCCGCAGGCAACCCCTTGTATTTCTTGCCGTTCTTCTTGACCGCGCCCCGCGCCACGAGATTTTGCAATTTCTCATAGGCTCGCAAGCGCAGCATTTCCTCGCCACCGCTGGCAGCGTTCCGGGCCCGAAGATTCTCGTGCACGATGTCGAACAACTGCTTAAATTCGAACGACGAACGCCGTGAGAGGACAGCTACCAGCTCCTCAGTTACCAGATCAGGAACGCGACGGGAGAATGCATTTTTCTTTAGAATAGCCATAAGGCTAGAAATATAGCACGTCTTCGCCAAACTGCAGCGCTTTTCTTTGTTCTCCCGTGGCTGAAACTTAAAAGAGTGCCGAAATGGCGCAGCTCTCCAGCCGAGCAATTCTTTCCCACCTACGGCGTGGGCGATGGGCTGCTCATCGCCGGCTGCGGCGTGGCTGTCGAAGAAGGCGCCCAACTGCCAAAGCCTGTGACGGCTTGTTGTCGTGCCGCCGTGCCGACGCTGCTCAGGATGGCGAGGCCTATAGCCGCCTGGTCCAACGTTATCGGTCCGAGCGACTCGGCCACATAGCCATCACGGTCATATCTTTGCGAGGAAACAATCGGACTCAGGTGCTTTGTGATCACATCTGGCGATGGAATCTTGCCCAGATCAACGGAGCGAGTTATTGCCGGCATGAAAGCCGCCGCCATTAGCAACATTGGACGAAGCGAAGCATCAAGCCGCGAATACAACAGCGCTGTATCGACGTATGAAAAAAAATTCGTCGGCGCTGGTAGCAGTCGCTCGGCTGCTTTGTAAGTTTGCGAATCAGCGAGCTCCGATGAGCTACCGCCGCTGCGTTTCACCGCCTCTTCGACTGATACGGGATTGAAACCGGCGATAAGAATCCGATCAGATAATGCGATCGTTGGAGTGATTGCGATGAGTGTGGCTGCCGACTGCTTCGAAAAATAGCGGACACCGTCCTTCTCTGTTTGGGTCCAAATTCCCCCTTCATCGGCGCGTGTAAACGCCTCGATGATCTTACTAGCCTTGGCCACGTCCAGCACCGGCAGAGTCAGAAGTAAAGATGGCCAATGCGCACTGGATGGCCAATCTGCTAGCGCTCCCAGCTCGAGGCCGAATGCAGCTTTCCAATCATCGGCTGCAATCCCGCTGATGGCGAAGTCCTGGAAAGCTTTCTGCACCGCGCCGCCCAGCATAGCGGCCTGGTTTAGTGTTTCCATCTTTTCTCCGAGATTGAGCAGCAGCGCCAGATAAAAAAACGTCTCCTTTGTTCCAAGCGTTAGCGAGGAGCGGCTGAGCGTGGCGTTATTCTCGAGCTTTGACATTCCAAGAAAAAGCACATCACGTATTTTTCCGTTCTCGAATCGCGTCGAACCCGCAATGCACCGCATTTTTTCAAGCATCGTGGTTTCGCCGGGAGTCGGGCTTGATTGCACAGCAGCACGCAACGCGGCAAGCCGCTCAGAAAATGCTTTAGGCTGGAGATAGAAAGACGCTGCGTAATTCGATGGCCGATGCGAGGTGGCGGTACGATATGCCTCATCCTTGTCGAGGGTTTCCCCTGAATTTTTCGCGCGACGGTCGACGCGATCGAGTAGTGCCTTTAATTCTGCCACGTTTGTTGCCGCGAAGAACCATGGGCGATCATACGTTGTTGCCAGAGTAAATGGAGTCGCCTTAGCCACGTAGATTTCATGGCCCTGATACTGGAGTTTCTCTCCCTTCGTTTCCGGACCCTGGTCCAAAAGCATGGCGCGCCATTTGCCGATGACCCGCTCGACCTCCTCTTGGGTCCCGCGAAAACGAAAGCCTCCCACAACGCTTGGAGCGCTATCGCTGATGGACGTCAAGGCGAAGAAGACGTTCTTTGGGTCGAGCTGTTCCATTTCCTGCAGTGTCTGAGAGACGGGGTTTTGTTTTTGCACGTTGCCCAGCGGCTTGCGCAAAAAATCCTGCACAGCCGGTTCGCGGTACAGCTGATAAATATCCGACTGATACCACTCGTTCTGCGTCCGGTTAAAGTCCGGCATGTGCGCCAAGAAAATTGTGTCCCGGGGCAGAAGCCCGGCCACAGGAGCGCTCGAAATTTGTTGCGAAAAATTCCAGTAGTACCAACCAGCGTATGCGGCAACGGCGACCGCGATGATCAGCAACAGAATTCGTCTCATAACCACGACCGTCTCAAAGCGGCCGATGCTGGATACTCGATGCTTGATACTGGATCAAACGCAAATTGCTTGGGAATCCATGGGCGAGGATCCGGTATCACTCCAGCTACGCTCTCGGATGAAATTGCCGATGCACAGCTTTCAATCGCTGTTGGTCGACGTGCGTATAGACTTGCGTCGTCGAGATATCGGCGTGGCCGAGCATTTCCTGGATGATGCGCAGATCTGCGCCGTTCCCCAGGAGATGCGTCGCGAAGCTGTGTCGCAGAAGATGCGGATAAATGTTCTGTTCGAGTCCGGCGCGGCGCGCATGTTCCTTCACGATCTGCCAGATACGCGTTGTGGTTAGTTTGGTGCCGCGCTCGGAAAGAAAAATCTCGCTGCTGCTACGGCGCTTTACGAGTTTCGGCCGCTCGGTGGACAAGTACGCCGCCAGCGCTTCGCACGCCTTGCGACCTACGGGCACAAGGCGGGTCTTGTTTCCCTTACCAGTCACGCGCACGACTCGCTCTTCGAAGTTGAAATTCTCAAGACGCGCGTTTGCAAGCTCAGAAATACGCAGACCGCTTGCGTAAAGCAGCTCAATCATCGCTCGATCGCGCAATCCGTGAACAGCATCCGTGTCGATCCTTTCCAGGAACTGCTCGATTTGCAATTCGTTCAGCGTTTCCGGGAGATACCGCTCGATTCGCGGGAGCGTCAGCGCTTCAGCCGGATCGCGCTGAACCTTGCCTTGAGCGAGCAGGAACCGGAAAAAAATCTTCAACGCGACTACAATGAGTTTGATCGAGGAAGCGGAGAGGCCAGCGCGCTTGCGATCTGCAAGATATTCGCTGATCGCCGGCAAGGTCACCGAGCGCGGATCTTCGATTTTTTTCCTGGCGGCACACCACCGCGCGAATTCGCTCAGCGACCTTTGGGTGGAGAGCTGATAATTTTCAGAAAGGCCACGCTCGATGGCGAGGAAACGGATAAACGACTCGATCGCGTCTTCCACTTTCCACACTGTAGATGCAGGCGCGTCGCCCGCAAAACTGATGATTTGCGGTCGGAACTCTGAAGGCGTTCGCGATCAGGCGCCTACGTCTAACAGGAAGCGCAGTCGCGATATTATTGACAAGGCAACGTTAAGTGTTCGATGTTTGGTTACGATGAGCTTGGATCTCAATACCATCCTGAGAGATTGGCCGCACGAGAACGGCAATATCAAAGTACGCAAGATCGCCGGGCTCGATGGGCGCGAGAAATTGCAGCTGCGGGTGGACCTGGGCGTATTACAAATGGAAGTTGCTGGGCGGCCGGACGGCCGGCGGCCGCATAATTGTGAATCGCTTTTGGAATACCATCAGAAGCGGGCGACCCGCACTGCGGCGAAAGGCGAAACCTACGAGCTTACGCCTGAACAATGCGCGGAGCTTCAACAGGAAGGTATCCAATATTATCATCGTTATCTAAGCCTGTTTCAGATCAATGATTTCGAAGGCGTAGTCCGCGATACGCAGCGCAATCTGGATCTTTTTACGTTTGTTTCCGAGCACACGGATCGAGAGGAATTTTCCTGGAGCCTCCAACAGTTCCGGCCTTACGTGCTCATGATGAACACGCGCGCCAAGGCGTCTATTTTGCTTGGGCAGGGCAAATTTGCCGAAGCCATAGGTGAAATTGAGCGCGGCCGTGATGCAATCACGGAATTCTTGCAACAATCAAACTTTCCGGAACTGGTATCGAAGAGCTCCGAGATCGCATTTCTCGAGGAATGGCTCGAGGAAGTGAAAGCAAAGCGCCCGCTTTCCAAACTGGAGATCATGCAGCGCGAGATGCAAACTGCGATTGCAAAGGAGCTTTACGAACGCGCCGCGGAGTTGCGCGACGCGATCAAGCTGTTGCAAGCGAGGAAGCATTAGGAGATAGAAACTGCCGCCCGATCATGGGCGAGTCGTCTTATCTGCGTTCAGATTGTAAAATCCCTTGCCGGTCTGTGAGAGCAGCCTGAAGTTTTTCTCCTTATGGCTACGCATCCTACGCAATACGCGCATCCCGAAGCGCTGGTGCAGACCGATTGGCTCGAGCAACATCTCAAAGACGAAGGAATCCGGATCATTGAGTCAAACGAAGATCTGCTCCTTTACGATACCGGGCACATTCCCGGCGCAGTACATATCGACTGGCGTGCTGATCTGCAGGACCCGGTGATCCGTGATTATATCTCGCCTGAGAAATTTGCGGAGCTTTGCAGTCGTAACGGGATCACGCCAGACACGACCTGCATTTTTTATGGTGATAAAGCCAATTGGTGGGCCTGCTACGCACTCTGGGCCTTCCGGCTGTTCGGACATGAGAAGGTGAAAATTCTCAATGGCGGTCGAGACAAATGGAAAGCCGAAGGCCGCCCCATGACGCGCGAAGTTCCCAAGTATGCAAAGACAAATTATCCGGTGCCGAAGAAGCGATTAGACAAAGAGATTCGTGCTTTCTTCGATGAAGCGCTGACGCAAAGCAAAAGCGGCAAACCTCTAATCGACGTGCGCTCGCCAGGTGAGTACAAGGGCGAGATCACGCACATGCCGGAGTATCCGCAGGAAGGCGTGTTGCGGGGCGGCCATATCCCCGGGGCAAAAAGCATGCCGTGGAAAACGGCTACTAATGATGACGCCACGTTCAAACCTGCTTCAGAACTAGCCAAAATTTATTTCGATCGGTGCGGAGTCGGGCCCGACAAGGAGACAGTTGTTTATTGCCGCATAGGCGAACGCTCGAGTCACACCTGGTTCGTGCTAACCTATCTCTTGGGACTAAATAATGTCCGTAACTATGACGGTTCCTGGACCGAATGGGGCAACAAAGTCGGCGCGCCGATTGAAAAAAGCGGGTAAGCAGAGGCCGGGGTAGTCGCGTCTCGCGTGTTGATTTCGGCGTCGCGCTGAAACAGGCTTCTCCTGTTGAGTCTCGTTGCTCCAGGGGTTACGAACTCACAAGAAAGGTCCGCGATCGCGAGGACGCGCTCGCCAGCACGCGAGACGCGTGCGCTACCCAGCAGACATTTACCCTCAAACGCGTCCGGTTTTTACCAGCAACTCATGGATTGCGCGCATCCGCTTTTGCTCTTTCCGGCTCGAACGGAGCTGCGCAATCGAGCGCTGCATCCGCCGTGTCCAATTCAGGTTCGCCTTTGTCCCAGGGACGTTGAAGCGATATTTGCGCGCCAGCAGATCGGTGATCATGACAATGGCAAGCCACGACTCGCTCTTGAAAAGCGCTTCCATGATCGCCGGATAGAAATCCTTTTCGAACTGGATCTGGTCAATTGTTGACTGAAAACCGGCGAAGACGGCGATCTTTGCCAGATCGAATCTCGATTGTTCCGATGTATCTGTTGGATGTTCGAACGCTTCTTCCCATAACGCGCGGACGGGCTTGTGATCATGGGTGGCATACGTCGCTACCGAAAGCCGTTCATATTTGTCTCCCGGCGTGATCGCCCCATCGCGCACTTCCCATTGCGGGATTTTGAATCCGGCGATACCTAGCGAGTGCAGGTGTGGACGCATGTAATCGGGTACCATGCCCAGGTCTTCGCCGATCACACATGTGGAGCCGGCCTCTTCCAAGACAATGCGCAGATACTCTTCGCCGTCGCGTTTATTTGCTTCGCAGTTTTCTGGTGTCTGGTCGTCCCGCGGAATGAAATGTGGCGGCCGGCCGCCGGTTTGTTCCAGCATCCGATTCCAGTCGAGCGGGAGGAAATGATTGTTCTTCCGCGGCCGCCAGGGAAAGGCATAGATACGATAAAAACCAAGCACGTGATCGATCCGAAAGAGATGAAAGATAGATCGGACTGCGCGCACGCGCCCGCGCCACCACGCGAAGTTGTTTGCACGCATTTCCTCCCAGCGATAAACCGGTATACCCCAGTTCTGACCCCATTTTTGCACAAAGGCATCATCCTTAAAATACGGCTCTGGAGGCGCCCCGCCCGACCACTCCAACATGAATTCATCCCGCCGCGTGAAAACGTCGGCGCTGTGATAACTCACACCAAATGGAATATCGCCCATCAGCGCGATGTCCCGCGACTCTGCATACGATTTGATCTCGCGCCACTGCTGGTACGCGATCCACTGCACATAGCCGAAGAAATTTTGTCGATCCCTTATGACCGTCTGTTGATCCTGGGGCAGATCGCTCAACCAGTTTCGGGCTCGTTCCATTGATTGAAATTGCGCCGGCCAGCGATTCCACGTCGGGCTGTCGTCATTCACCTCCATTAAGACCCGAAAAAATGCATAGTCATGCAGCCACATGGATTCTTCTTCGCAGAATTTCTGAAAAGCAGTTTCTCGATCCACGCTGGCGTGGGCAGAGAAATTCGCGAAGGCTCTCTCAAGGATATGTCGCTTCAGTTTTTTCACCTGGCGATACTTGATTGCGCCGCTGCCGAGCACTGGAAGGTCGATACCGGCTAACACGACATCAAAATCTTCCCGCGTTAGATCTTGCGGCGAGTTTGGCGCCAGGTGCACTGTTGTCGGCTCGATCGCCATAGCGCTGATCGCGTTGTATGGACTGTTGTCGGTCCCGGTTTCGTTGATGGGCAGAAGCTGGACGAGCTTGAATCCAATCTCGGCTGCCCAGTCGATGAACTCCCGCAACGCGCCGATGTCGCCGACCCCTAAATCGTCCTTTCCGCGCAGTGCAAACACAGGCACTAGGACACCCGCGATCTTTTTTTCCGGCGAGAGGTTCATTTGCTGGAAAATGACGAATGACGAATGACGAATGACGAAACAATGACGAAGCACGAATGGCGAAGAAATTTGCCGGCTGTTTTTGTCATTCCATCATTAGAGTATTCATTCGTCATTTGAGCTTCGTCATTTCCTCGTCACTTGCCAGTCTTCCACCAGCTCATTTGGGATTTCCTGAAGAAAACGCGAGGGCCTTTGGAAAACGTCGCCGTACCCTCCGCTCAGGCGCATCTGTGGATAAGCAAGATAAAGCTCATCGCGCGCGCGTGTGATGGCCACATAAAACAGACGCCGTTCTTCCTCGAGCGCATCGCGCGTATCGAGCGAGCGATTGCTGGGAAACATACCGTCGGTCAGCCAAATCACGAACACAGTGTGAAACTCAAGCCCTTTGGCCTGATGCACCGAAGAAAGGTTGACGGCCTCTTTGTCGCTTATTTGGGCTGGCGCGGCCTCGGCATCAACGTTGCTAATCAGCGCCAATTGGGAGAGAAATTCGTGCACGTCTTTAAATTGGCGGGCAAAGATTGCGAGCTGATTCAAATCTTCACGGCGAAGTTCGTAGTTTGTAAAATTCGCTTTGGCATAATCATCGTAGATGGCTTCGACCACGGAGGTGATCATTTCCGATGGCATATTGGGCTGACCAGCCGGAGCGATTTCGTCCAGCGTATGCGCGAGTTGTTCCCAAGATTTTCTTGATTTTGCCGGAACGGTCAATGCACGCAGTCGTTCGCCAAAGCTGTAGCCGGGGTCGCTGACCCCGGTCGGCGCTGACGTTGCTTCGGCGCCGCGGTCGTCGCCCGCAGCTACAGCCGTCAACGAATTTTCCCAGCTGCGCCAAAGATTTCCAGCGGTGCGATTGCCAATACCTGGAAGCAATTTCACCATCCGTTTGAAAGCGACTTCGTCGCGGGGATTGACTACGACGCGCACAAACGCGGTCACATCTTTGATATGCGCCTGCTCGAAAAATCGGATGCCGCTGGTGATCTGGTAGGGTATTCCGCGCCGCGAAAGCTCCAGTTGTAATTCGATCGCGTGATAATGTGCGCGATAAAGCACGGCGATGTCGTTGAGATCGACATTTTCATCACGCAGTTCAAGAATTCGCTGCGCGACAAACTGCGCTTGCTCGGCGCTGTCGTTCAGCGCCACTAAAGCCGGTTTCAGCGCTTTGGATTCGCGCGTTGCGCTCAGGTGTTTTCGGAATTGCTGGACGTTTGCGGCGATGGCCGCGTTCGCTACCTCCAGAATTTCCGGGACGCTGCGATAATTCATTTCAATCTTGAACACCTGCGCATCCGGATAACGCTTCGGAAATTCGAGAATGTTTTGGAAATTGGCGCCGCGCCAGGAGTAGATCGACTGCGCGTCATCGCCCACTACCATCACGTTGTGATGATCGCGGGCGAGCAGATCAACCAGATCGGCCTGAATCTTGTTCGTGTCCTGGTATTCATCGACCAGAATGAACTGAAACTGCCGCCGATAAATCTCTGCGATTCGCTCGTGCTGCTGAAACATCGACAACGACTTTTGCAGCAAATCGTCGAAATCCATCGAGTTGGTAGCCTTCTTCTTTTTTTCGTAGCGCCCGCGGACGTCGTGAATCTTGTCGAGCAAAGGGAGGAAATAAGGAAACTTTTCCGCAAGTAATTCCTCCATCGGTTTTTCCGTATTGACGACGAAGCTGAAGATCTCCGCGAGCACATCGCCTTTCGGAAATCGAATCTCCCTCGGATCGATCCCTGCGCTGGTTACGACAGCATCGATCAAATCCTTTTGGTCTTCGCGGTCCATGATCGTAAAACCGCTCGAGTAACCCAGCGCCGTGCCGTGCCGGCGCAAAATTCGGTTTCCGATCGAATGGAATGTGCCGCCCCAGAGTCCGCTGGCATCGACCGGCAGCAAATTCGCCACGCGGCCCAGCATTTCACGCGCGGCCTTGTTCGTGAATGTGAGAAGCAAAATGTTGCGCGGATCGATTCCGTTTTCCAGCAGGTATGCGACGCGATAAGTGAGCGTCCGCGTTTTCCCAGAGCCCGCACCAGCGATCACAAGGAGCGGACCTGGCGACGCAGTCACTGCCGCAAGCTGCTGTTCGTTTAGCTCGGCGGAGTAATCGATATGGATCCCGCCGTCGCGGGATGCTGGGGCGCGTTGCAGCGTATATTGACGGGACATTCCGATTCACTTGTAGCGGCGGTCGATCACCGTCGCAATTGCCCGCCCGAATCAACGCACCGTTACCGTGCAGGAACCGGAACGTCCGTGATCGTCCAGCGCGGTTAATTCGTAGCGGCCAGGTGCTGATTTCCAGGAAAGAATGTCGGCGGCGGCAGATTTTCCAATGAAAGCCTTGTCGGCAAACCAATATACTTCACGAACATCGGCATCCGTTTTTGCTCGCAACGGAATTCCTTGTTTGCGACTCGACTCACTATTTAGAACCTCATACGTGCTCCCCGCCGCTGGAGCGATAATCCGGGGAGGATTCCCAGTGCGCGCGACCAGCTCCGGGTCTGTTTCCGGCAAAAAAGGCGGCGGCAATTTTCTGGGCACTCCAGCACGGCGAAAGATTGACAACAACTCCGTCGGCCAAAATTCATAGACTTCGCGCCGGAGCTGGCGCGTTCCGTCGTCACGCGCGACGCGAAGCCCGCTTACGACATCGACGAGCACTTCCTGATGGATATCGCAAAGTTTGATCGGTGAAATTCCGGGAATGAACCATCCTTCGACCTGTTGTGTGCAGTACGGCTCAGGTAAGTCACCCGAGACCGCGCAAAAGGAGACACGTTTCAAATTGGCGCCTGGAGGCGGAAGATGCGGTTGGTTCGGCTCCGGCCAGGTCGCGCGCAAACTGTCGATGATTTGAAACAAGAGGGGAGCAGCGGCAATTCGTCCAACAAGAGTTCCGTTGCCGCGGCCATCAAAATTTCCGATCCAGACTGCAAGCACATAATGATTGAAGACAGCGATTGACCAGGCATCGCGAAAACCATGGGATGTTCCCGTTTTCCAAAAAACCGGCGCAGCCTGGTCCGAATACGCACGGCCAACTTCAGGCCGTGGCAAGTTGAGCATTTCCAGAGTCAGGAACGCCGCCTCTGGCATGATGATCTTGCGGTCTCGCTGCGCGGTGGGATCGCGCGATGTGCGGCGAAGAGGATGCAGCTCACCGTTATTAGCGAGCGCGGCGTAAAGTCGCACCAGATCTTCCACTGTGACTTCGGCCCCGCCCAGCGGAAGCGTCAGACCATAAAGCGATTCCGAGCGCGGCAATTTGACGCCCGCGCTGCGGAGGAATTCATAAAGCGTCGGGTGACGCAACTGGGATGCAAGTTCAACCGCTGGAAGATTGCGGCTGCGCGCGAGCGCGTCGCACGCGCGGATCGGGCCGACGAATTCGCGATCGAAATTTTCCGGATCGTAATCGCCGAAACTGTGTGGCGCATCAGACAGGATCGACAATGGATGAATCAATCCCTGTTCCAGAGCCAGCGCATAGACGAGCGGTTTCAGAGTGGAACCGGGCGAGCGCGGCGCACGTGTTCCATCCACTTGTCCTTGTATTTCGGAATTGAAGAAATCTGCGGAGCCGATTTGTGCGAGCACATCCATGGTGCGCGTATCGATCAGCAGGGCTGCAGCGTTCTGAATTCCGCGACCGCGATTTGTTTGAATATAATCGGTGATCCGTCGCTCGATTAATTGCTGCTTCGCTAAATCGAGCGTGGTGACGATGTCGCCGCGATTTTTTTCGGTCGCCAGGACCTGCTGAACAAAGTGCGGCGCGAGAAATTTGCGCTCGGTTTGTGCCCGTGCGCTAAACAGACGCGCGGAGAACTGCCGGTTGATTTTCGCCCGGTCGTACCAATTGCCCTGGGCTGAGTCAAGCGAGCGGTTATCCCGATCCGCAAACAATGCCCGCCGAGTGGGGCTTTGCGGAATCACGCTGAGGGTTATTGACTCTGGCGTCGTCAAATGCTCGGCAGTCTTGCCGAAATAAATCTGACTGGCCGCGCCCGCGCCTTCGATGTTTCGCCCATAGGGTGCGAGATTCAGATAGGCTTCGAGAATCTCGGCCTTCGAGTAATGCCGCTCCAGTTCGAGTGCGCGGATAATTTGAACGAACTTTCCGCGAAGCGTGCGAGTGCAGAGATGATATCGCAACCGAGCCAGTTGCATCGTAATTGTCGATGCTCCGCTATGGACGCCGCTGGCGCGCAGGTTAAAGGCCGAGCGCAATAATGCGAATGGGTTAACACCTGGATGGTGCCGATAATATTTGTCTTCAAACCGCAGGGTCGAATCGATCAACGCGGGCGAAATGTCTGACAAAGAAGTCCAGAGTCGAAATTTCTGATCGGCCGTGAGGGTGATTCGAAGCAATTTTCCATTGCGATCGCGCACACATTGAGAAAACGAGATCTCATCCAGCAACGGTGGTTTTGGCAGTAGCAGCCAAACAAACCACGCGGTCATCCCGAGCAGAGCGAGGGATCTCACCCATGGAGCCCGGATCACGTGGTATAATTTGCATAATCCATCCCCTGTTGAAAGGTCCCTCACATCGTTCGGGATGACACGCTTTTTCATTTTCGTGTTGCTCGAAGCGCTATTCCGTGACGCTGATCTTTCCGCCGACGCCGCGGCCTTTGACGTTTCGCTCGTACATCGACTCTGCGAAAATTGGCGGCACCGTAAACTCGCCGCGATTAGACGACTTAATCTGATAATTGATCTCGAGTGCGCTGCTCGAGACGGTCGCGTAGAAGACGGCGCGATCTTCGCGCACGTCGACGTAATCGACGCCGGAAATTGTCGAAACGCCCGGCTGCAGCGATGATCCAACAATTTCGAATCCGCCTGGTAAGAGATCGACAATGGCAACGTTGGTCACCGGTTCGTCGTGCACAGTTCGCACGTATAGACGAACATGAATCGGTTCACCGAGTTTCGTCTGCGTCACCGGCTTATCATTCTTGTCGAGTAACTCGCGATGAACTTCCAATCCTGCGGTGACCGGTTGCACCGGCACATGTCGATCAAATCCAGCTTCGACTACCTGGAAGAAGGCGCCGGGACCACTCAGCATTCCGGCGGTTTTAAAGCGGAGCGAAACCGCATCCTTGGAAAAAACGGCACGTTGCAGCAACTTTGCGCCGCTCGTTAGGGCGACTTCGCGCTTGTCTCGATGGATTTCGGTAATGCTGAGGTCAGGCAGCTTTTTCGCGATCATGTGCGAGTACGATTTCAGCGCCGAAACAGCGTAGGCCGCCGAAAGCGTGTTGAACTCGCTGCGCCCAATCGGCTGCAGAATTTGCTCGAATTCCTCGGCTGAGATTTTTTTCAATCGCTCCGGAAAGGCGTGCGCGAGTATGGCGATATATTGCGCGTTGGATCCGAGGGGCTGGCAGAAGTCGTCGTATTCCCTGGTCGTTCCCTTATCGATCTTGTAAGCGGCGATCCCATCTTCCGCGTCCTCGTCTTTGTGCAGAAGTTTGAGCGCGCCAGCGAGATAAACACCGGTGATATCATTCTCCCAGACGTCAGCTTGGTGCTGTTCCAGGTAATCGCGCAGATTAAGAATGTAATTGGTGGTGACAACGCCTTCCCTCGTGAGCACGTAAATCCCGTAGGCGACCGTCCGTGCTTCTGGAAGAGTCGAGGGTTCACGCCCGACCATCTTTTGCAAATAGCGCAAGCCACTCGCGAACATGTCCGCCGGCGGCGCAAACCCGGCTGCTTTCGCTGTGCTTAGAAAATCCATCGCGTAAACGGAATTGAAACTGATCTTTTCATCGGTTTCCGGCGCCCAATAACCGAACGCTCCTTGGTCGTTTTGACGGCGTCGCAAAATTCCAAAGACTTTTTCGAGCTGAGCATTTACTTCGGCGCGACTGAGGCCGAAATCGGCTTCGTCTGCGAGCATGAGTCGGCAGAACGCGCCGCTGGTGATCTGCTCACTGCAACCATGAGGAAAATCTTTGAGAAAAACGTAAAGACCGTGTGCGAGACCCAGCGGGACCGCTGCGATCGCGGCTTCGCGTTTGGCAAATTCGGAATAGATTTCACGCGTAATCTGAACATCCGCGTTGTGTTTCTTGAAATTGCCGCTGCGAACATCGGTCGCATAGGGAACCGGTGGACGGACGCTCAATGTAGCGCGCCGGCGCGTTTCGATTCCATTTCGGCTGGCCACAAATTTGATTTCGCCAGAGCCGAGCACGTCGTTGACATGAAAGCGCAGCTTCACGCTCTGCTCGCGCCCTTCGGCAATTCGCAATTTTTGGGTCGCCGTGCCCAGGATCGACAGTTGCGGAGACGTCTCGGCGCGCAGTACGATCTCCGCGTCTGCGCCGGACCCTTCAACGTTATTCGCGACCGTTACCCCGGCCTCAAATTCGTCGCCAGGGGCGGCCAGCACCGGCACGCTTGGCGTAATGACAAACGGTCCGCGAATGAGCGCATCGCGGTCGGCCGATCCAGCGGTTTCATTGGAAACACCGACCGCCATCACTTTTAGCGTGCCATCGAAAAAGTCGGGCACATCATAGACGACTTCACGAGTGGTCGCGTCCGCGTCGACGATGCCGGACCAAAAGACAACTGGTTTTTCGGTGACGCGCTTGAACGGATTCAATCGTTGCGCCCCTTCGCCGTCTCCTCCAAACGCGGAGAGAGAACGCAGCAAAGAAAATTCCGGAATGATAAGATCGACAATCTGCGCCGTCTCGACGCCGAGAGCGCATTTGCGAAAGAGATACGAGAGCGGATTGGGCGTCTTGTAATCAGTGATCTGCAGAATTCCTTGATCAACCGCGAAAATGACGATCTTGCTTGGACGATCGGTTTTATAGCCGATGTGCAACGGTTCGCCCGGCTTGGCTTTTGCCGCCGTTTGGAGATCGATCTTGAGCCTGCGCTTTTCGATGTTGGCCGTGAACGGGACAACGCCGTAGCTGAGCGGGCTGACAAAAATTTCCTTGGAATCGAGCGCCCGGACAAACGCGACATTCACATAACCGCTACCCTCAAAACCTTGAGGTAAACGAATGTGCTGGATGCTGCTCGCGGTGTTCGTTTGAAACCAGCTGTACCCGTAGACTTTTTCCCGTTCGATCGTGATGAGGCCGTACCCGCTGTAAGGAGCTGTCACGCTCACCGCAATTTCATCACCAGCGTTGTACTCTTTGGCATTGAGTTTGATCTCCAGCTCGGCGTTTTTCTCCAACGTAGCGGCAACTGCGGCGTGACCCACCACTGAGAAGCGCAACTTGCTTAAAGTGCGATTCTGATCGTCGCGCAGTTCGAGCACATAATTACCCGGCTCATCGGTTGGAAGCGCGTAGTGATTACCGCTGGCGGCGACCGAGATTTTTTCCGATTTCGCGGGGCGCTCTTTGAGCACCGACTCGTAAACGTAATTACCATTCTCCTGTTTCTTCAGCACGGAAACGTATTCCTGCGCGATGACATTGGCCGTGACGTTCTCGACGGCGATGCGATTCAGTTGTGGATCGACCGCGACCAGGTCGATCGCGCGAGGCTTGTTCATGTCGATGTAACGAAGGTCGCCGTCGGCTTTGTAGCCGATCACATAAGGCAGAGCGGAGACCAGCGCGCCGACATCGCCCATCACGCTTCTCCCGCCTTCGCCTTCAAAGCCTTCGGCGATGAATCGCATGGCGTAAGTCGCATCGGCGAAGCGTTCCAGTTGCAAGTCAAAAGCGGCGTGGCCTTCGCCATCGGTTTTCTGCTCACCGAGATCGACTGTTTGCTCTTGCTGATTTTTGTTTTCGTCAAAGAGCGGGTCGAAAAACGTGAAGTCGCGAAATTCCGGAAATGAAAAAGCCGCAGGCGTGAGCTCAACCTTGCCGGTCACACGCCGATCGGTTGCAGGTGTGCCATAAAGGTTGGTCAGGGTAACGAACGCCTGCATTTCCCTGGGATGAATCCACCCGTGTGGCGCGCCTTTGGAAAGCCGCGTCTCGATTTTCATACGGTCGGGCAGGAACTCTTTTACTTGCGCAGTGACGGAACCCAGCAAACTCGAGCGCTTGTTATTTTTGATCAGGTAAACGTTGATCGTGTAAAGGCCGGTTGGCGATTCATTGGCCGTTTGGTAGCTCAATTCCGTGAATCCCGTTTCCGGCAAAGTGAGTTTCTTAGTTTGGACCCGCAGATCGCGCGCATCGACCACTTCGGTTTCAATCGGCAAACCTTTGAGATTACCGCCCCAGTTGCGCTGTTTCACCACCAGCCCGATGTGAATTTCGTCTCCCGGCCGGTAAATGCCTCGTTCGGTAAAAACGAACGCGTCGAGACCTTCCGGCGCGATGTTCTCCGCGCCTTCAATCTCAAAGCGCGAGAAATTCAAGATCCGATCTTCGCGCCCAAAAGGTATGAAAGCGATGTCTTCGCCATTGCGCGCGACGTACGCCACTGGGGTTTTTTCGCGCTCCGATTTTTCAACCGATGGAAAAGCACAATGACCATCCGCCGCTGTTTTGGCCGTCTGGATCGGCACGCCGTTCTTGCCCAGAATGTCAACAGTGGCGCCGTTAATCGGCTGGCCGTTCTTGATCGACATCAAGAAGACGTCGCTGCTGCCATCAGTATTTTTCTTCGTTAAAATTCCGATGTCCGTGACGAGAAGAAACCTGCTGTCGTTAACCGACGTTATCGGTTTCTTTTTCGCCGGATCCCAACCGCGCGCAGTGATAAAGAAAAGACCGCGCTCGCTCCCGCCGTCTGCCGGTTTGCGAAGATGCTCGGAAAAATCGAAGGCCGAATAATTCGATTTCCATTTGTTTTCGAGTGCAATCGGCTGCTGCTCGATAGCGATCCGCGAGATATTTTCCTGATTGAACAGATGGGAATCGCGAAATTCTGGGTCTTCGAATTTACCCTGGGTCTGACTGACGAGGTGGTTGATTTGAGTCGTAGCAACACGCGCCACCTCGAATTCGATCCCCGCCAGAGCGCGTGACCGGATCGACAATTTCCGGTCGCCGTTCAGCGCCAGCAAACCGCCTTGACCTTCGATCTGCACTTCACGCGGAAGTTGCGGCACTGCAACGATCGCGTTGTAGTCCTCCGCCAGAGGATAATCACCGGAGGCGCGCACTCCTTTCGCGACCCGCACATAAAGCTCGCCCCGTGATTCGACCCGTATCTTAAAAGCGTGTTGCCGATCTTGTGCCTTTTCCGAGGGCACAACCGTGAATTCGATTCGCTTGGCTTGCTCGAGGACATCATCCGGCACATCAGTGGGACTTTGCCATTTTGAGGCTTGATCTGATTCTGTCGTCTCACTTGATTCGTCCTCCTCCGATTCGGCGCTCTGCGCGTTTTCGTCGCTCGTATTACTTTGGTCAGCCGTTTCCGAATCGGAACTTTGCGAGTCGGTTTCTTCGGTCGTTTCGGCTTCGCGCTTCGGCAGAAGCCGGATCTGAATAGCTTTCGCCAGCTCGCTACTGCTGATATCGGCAGTCGTGTTTAAAATGACAATCTGTTCCGGTTCGCCGTTCTTGTTCCGCGCGATGGTCCCCGCGATAGACTCGATCTGAAAGGCGGTGCCGTTCGAGGGAATGCGCAGCTTGTCCTCTGTTGCCTGGCTAGTTTTCGCTCCGCCTTGCGCGGTTCGGACACCTTTGCTCAGCTCAAGTTTGATGAAATCTTCCTTCTCCGGCAAAGTCACATTCGAACTGCGCAAATAGGCGATGCGCTTATGCAATCCGTAGGTGAGGGCAAAATGCGGCGCCGGATCGTTAGGCGGAAAAATTGTCGATCCGCCGATCATCAGGATTTGGAGATGTCGATCTAATTCACCAGGCTCGACCGCGTGCGTCAGCTCGAGCGTCGCCGTGATCTGACGTTGCGTCGGATTGGCCGGGTCCTGATAAAGCTGAAGGTCTTTAATGGCGATTTCAAACGGCGGCGTCGTGAATTCGTACGAGAGGCGCTCCACGAAAACCTGCGGCGGAAAAAATTTCTTGTCGAAGATGACTTTGAATTTTTGATCTGCCGGCCAGTCCTCGGCTGGTTTGAAAAACAGATGTTGATCATTGGCCCACATCCATTTGCCGGCCAATGGAGGATCGAGCCGGACCCCCACGACCGACGTTTTTTTCAGGTCCTCCAAGCGCGCCGCCGACTCGCTGAATCGGAGATCAAGCGTGGGAAACGTTAAGTCTTTTTCCAGTTTCGTTACTGGAATCGGCTCGATCTTAACGCTGACATAGCGCGGCTTTGGCCGATGTTGATACCAATGCCACGTCCAGGCACCCCCGCAGAAGAGCAGTAAGATCGCGAGAATTCCGGAAGCCGCGATAAGGGGATGAGCCCGATTGAAACGAGAGAAAACGGCGCGGCTTTGTGAAAGCCAGCGCGGCGGACTCCATTGCACCCGGCCGAACAGCGCGAGAGCGACCTTCTTCAGAAATCCCAGGAGAAGAACAAACGGTCGAGCGGCCAGGTGAAGTAATCGGGTGATTAGCGCGCTTGTATTCATAGGAGGGAATACGTGAGTTCAGCGCAAATCTTTCAAGAAATCGATAATAATTGTGCCTGGGACAAATGGTTAGATAACCGTGGGCGTTGATTGTGGCTACGGACTTGGCCGGGGTCAATGCCCTCAGCTACAATACAATCCACATGAAGACTGCCGGATTACTAGCCACTCGTCGCAGCCTGGTGGATCGACTTGCGAACTGGGACGATCAACGGCGCTGGCAGGACTTTTTCGATACATATTGGAAACTGATTTACTCGGCGGCACAAAAATCCGGTCTGACCGATTTCGAGGCGCAGGAAGTCGTGCAGGAAACCGTCATTACCGTGGCAAAGAAGATCGACAAATTGCACTATGATCCAGCGCTCGGCTCCTTCAAAGGCTGGCTGTTGCAAATCACGCGCTGGCGTATCGCGGATCAATTTCGAAAGCGCGACAGTGTGCAAACTCAGCGCGAACGTTCGGAGGAGGATCGCAAGACGGCCACCGTCGAACGCCTGCCCGACCTAAACGTTGTCGATCTTGACGTGCTCTGGGAACGGGAATGGCAGGAAAACTTATTCAACGCCGCGATCGCCCGAGTGAAGAAGAAGGTCGATCCGAAACAGTTTCAGATATTCGATTGTTACGTGCGCAAAGAATGGCCAGCGCAAAAAGTGGCTGCACAATTGCGAGTGAGCGTGGGCCAGGTTTATCTCACGCGGCACCGCATCTCGGCGTTGATCAAAAAGGAAGTAAAAACCCTTGAACGATACGCTGCGACCTAAAGCCGCGATCCTCGCGTCCTTCCCCGGAATTGCTTCGCACACGGCGTTTGTGTAAAATCGCGCTCATTCCCAACGAAGTTTCGGCCAAGGTTCCTGTTATTCCTGACCACGAAGTGCTGCGTGTGATCGGTCGCGGCGCGTACGGAGAAATTTGGCTGGCGCGCACTCTCACCGGCGCATTACGGGCGGTCAAAATTGTTTACCGCAGCACGTTCGAAACCGAGCGCGCCTTTCGACGTGAATTCGAAGGCATGTCCAGCTTCGAACCGATCTCGCGTGCACACGCAGGCTTCATCGACATTCTGCATGTCGGTCGCACGAGCGACTACCTCTATTACATCATGGAACTGGCCGATGATCATCTGGCAGGCCGCAACATCGACATCGTCCATTACGAACCGCGCACGCTGAAAAGCGAACTGGACCGGCAGAAACATCTTTCGGCATCCGAATCGATTCGACTCGGGGTGTCGTTAACTGAAGCGCTTCAAGCGCTGCACGAGCATGAACTTATCCATCGAGACATCAAACCGTCGAACATTATTTTCATCGATGGCAAGCCAAAGTTGGCCGACATCGGATTGGTGGCGGCGACCGGGCAACGCTCGTTCGTTGGCACGGAAGGTTATGTTCCGCCGGAAGGACCCGGCACGCCGCAGGCCGACATCTTCAGTCTCGGCAAAGTAATTTATGAAATCAGCACCGGAAAAGATCGGCTTGATTTTCCAGAGATCGATTCACGGCTAAGCGCGCGTCCGGATCGGGAAGCGCTGCTCCAGCTGAACGATGTGCTGCTGAAAGCATGCGCGAACGATCCGCGCAAGCGTTACGCGTCAGCCGCACAGATGCGCGATGACCTCGCAGCCCTGACACGAGGCGAACGCCCGCCGCGAGAGAAATCGCGCGTAAAATTCGCCGTGGCCGCCTTTTCCATTTTGTTGATCGCGGCGATCGTCTTCGCCATCCGATCGCGTTTGCCGGTTCCAACGACCAGCGATCTTAATCTGCAAACAATAATTCGCACGGAGCCGCCGGGCGCGTTGGTTTTGCTCGACGATCATGCCAAGAAAAGCCCGGCGACATTTAACGAGCTGGAGCCACGCAAGTACAAATTGCGCGTGATGAATCCAGGCTACGATCCGATCGAGACGATTGTCGATCTTGGCAGCAGCAAATCAGTTGAGCCACCCGTTTTTCATTTGGCACGGAGCAAAGGCGTGTTGGATGTTGAATCCGATCCGCCCGGCGCGCAGTTTACTTTGCGCAGCGAGGACGGCCGGATTTCGCGGGCCGGAGTTGCGCCGCAAAAAATTGCCGGCCTTCCAACCGGGAAGTATGCGCTTATTGCAAAGCGCGGGGATTGGGAAATGCGCGACGGTGTTGAGATCCAGCGTGGCGAGACTGCGCGAAAATCATTCGCGTTCGTCAATGGCACGGTGAGTATCAGTAGCGAGCCGCCCGGCGCGGAAATTCTTATCGATGGAATACCGCGTGGACGGACGCCGTTGCGAATCGAACTTCCGGCTCACCCGCATGAATTGATTGCGCAACTTGAAGGTTGGCCTGCGGAACTGCAGGCCCTTGCCGTCGAAGGCCACCACGAGAATTCCACGCATTTTGTTTTTGCGAACGGCAGCGTGAAAATTACGAGTGCGCCCGGTAGCGCAACAGTGCTCGCGGATGGACGCACGCTGGGTCAAACGCCCCTCGGGATCGAGGGAGTAAAACCTGGCGATGTGACCTACGAGCTACAGCTGGCAGGTTACAAGCCGGCTTCGGTCAGTGGTAAAGTTAAGCCGCAACAGCAAACGTTTCTGGCGGTGCGTCTGGAAAAGAGCGTCGGTCCCGCGCCGGGGCAGCCGTTCACAAATTCATTAGGGATGAAGTTCGTCCCGCTCGGGGACATTCAGATTTCAGTGTGGGAAACGCGGCTGCAAGATTACGAAGCGTTTTGTCGCGCGACCGGGCGCCATTATGAGCCGGCGGATTTCCATCAAACAGCAACTGATCCGGCGGTAAAAGTAAGCTGGTTCGACGCGATGGCGTTTTGCAAATGGCTAACGGAAAAGGAACACGACGAAAACCTGATTGAAGATCGGCAAGCCTACCGGCTGCCGACCGATCTTGAGTGGAGCATGGCAGTGGGTCTTGTTAATGAAAGCGGTGCGACGCCGGAGATGCGTGACGGCAAGATCAAGAACGAATTCCCGTGGGGGAAACAATGGCCGCCACCCAACGGTGTAGCAAATTATTCCACAGCAACGGGACGGCGCCGCGGCGCAACGATGCCGGTCGGAAGTTTCAAGCCGAATTCGTTAGGCTTGTACGATCTCGGCGGAAACGTTTGGGAATGGTGCCTTGATACTTACAAAGGCGATACGAGCGGAAGCAGTCGGGATTGGGGTGTGCTGCGTGGCGGTTCCTGGGCGACGAGCAATCGGCTCGAGATGCAATCCTCATACCGGAATGTCATCGATCGCAATGACCGCGACGTCATTTACGGCTTTCGGTGCGTCTTGGCGAAGCAGCCCGAGGACAAAGCAGACAAGTAACGATTTTTATCGTCCCCTTAGCCACGCTGACGGACGATCGACTGCTTCCGCTTTGGTATGTTGAAGTTCACCACTGTCTGGCCGACGTAGGCAGATGTGCACCTTGCCCGGCGCGGCATGATGTACGCTCGCGCTGCCTAGACCGCGCTGCCGAGGCGCAGGTTACCACCAGGATCTTCCCCGCAACTATCTTCTATTGACAACCGGGCAGCTTGAAGCTGCCGATTCGAGTCTGCCAGCCAGCTGTACTCGAAAGCTGACCAGCGAGGGTATAGTACTCGTTCACATACCAGAACGTGCAGTCGTCAGTGGGATCGACTGTCATGTCTGTGTAATCGCCCCAGCGTGAGTTCGACGTCCTTTGAATTCCGCTGCCGTTGATGATCGTGCCTTCGCCAAGAGTCATCTGGCCTGATGGATCGCCATTGAGTCTGCCTGTGTAGCGAATGCCGGGAAAGACGTCTACTCCGTTAACTACGCTGTAACCCAGAGCCATATTCCCATTCTTGTCTTGGGCGATGCTGCCCATCCACCGATGGACGCCATCGCCCGGTGCGTAGGTGCCCTGTTGGTAGATCGAGTAAGTACCATTTATCCGCCGGATCTCGTACCAGCGCGCCCCAGCGACGCCGGGCAGCGCCTCTACTGACTGATTAGTCACCAGCGATTCGTAATTTCGAAAGTTGCGGTAGGAAAGGCGGAAGGTCGGCCGCTGCCGGTACGAGAGGATGTCGAGCAGGTTGTTCGCCGTCGGCGCGACACCCGGCTGCGGGAGACAGTCGCGGGACGTCTGTCCCGCGAAAAGGCCGCAAGGGAAGATCGAGTCGAAGGACGCCGTCGGCAGCTGAGTCTTGAGGACGATGGATGCCACAGGATTTGCCAGCCACTTCACGCTGAGTTCCCAGATATTGAGCGCGTCGAAGGTCGCGCCATAAGAAGCATCATTGTCCTGCGTACCAACAATCGGTGCGGGAGAATCATTTGCTGGCATTCTCCTGCCGTCAATGTCCGGCGGGAGCAGGCCATCGCCCACCAATGGCAACATACCGGGTGCGTTCCCATCCAGGAAAAATTTAACAGCGCGGGCGTTTGGATCTCCTGCGAGCATCTTGTCGCGCTCGAGCGCGTAAACGCCAATGCCGTACTCAACAATTGGTCCGAATTCGCGCGTGGTGAGGATGTACATGTTCCGCCAGAGCCCGTACTTTGGATAATCTGGGAAATAAAAGATGCCATCGGACGTGGTCACGAACGCATAGCGAAAGTACGTCCCAGTCGGATCGCCCGTCGTCGAGACAGCAACGCAGTTCCAGAAAGGTTTGGTCGGGTCGGATAGTCCGCTCGTTGTGAACTGACTCAGGATCCAGCGATCCTCTAGTTGATCATATAGTACGACCGGATCGCCCGATGGATCTGTGCAATCAGGAATCGCAAAGCCCGTCCACAAGTCACCGATCTTTGTGGGCCCGGTCAGCCGGTTGCCCTGTTTATCGTAAACGGCAAACACCAGGTTAATCAGCTCCACGTAGTGGTTAGGGCCGACTTCGCCATCGGGATCCGGTGGGTTCACCCGGCCGCCATATAGGTTGAAGTTGTCTTGGTTTGATAGCCCTTCGAAGGTCAGCAACGGAGCAGGGATAGTCGGCGCGGGGTTAAACAGTTGTAGTGCCACATCGGGAGTATGGCCCTTCACCGCGTGGGCCTGTGGACCTTCTGATGCTCCTCGCTCCGGCCGCACTTCGATTACCTTATTCGGATCGAAAACCAGAGGTCTTGCAGCCGGGGGCAAATCGCGCACAGCAGGCGATACGTCAAACGCGACGGCTTTCGAGAACGTTGGACTCAGGCGCTGCGCTCGACCACTCGGCTGAGCGGCAGCGGGCGGCGATACCGCCAGGAACACCAATGCTGCCGCGGCCAAGGCAAGGAGAACCGCAGCCAGAACACGGACATGTGCAAACGCACGATTTTTACTGATTCGACGGAGAGTTTTCATATGTTTTTTTGCTGAAGTTGGAGTTGGAGTTTTTATTCCCTACACGTTCCCCGACAAACGAGTTTGTTAGCATCACGAAAGAGGGGTCAAGCCTTTTAACCTTAATTTTTTGTAATGTAGAAGCTGTTCGTGGTACTGGTGCGATTAATCGAGAGCCGTTGCTCGCAACGCACGAACAATCCACCCGAACGTTTTCGGGCTTTGATGAGCTTCGCAGTGCTATGAAGCGGGTTCGAGCGCGGCTGCCTCGCGTGCCGGCTCGACCCACTTGCCATGCTCGCGGATTAGATCCTTCAGGCGGTCCACTGCTTCCGCTTCGGGTATATTGAATTTTACCGCTGTCTTGCCCACGTAAAGGTTCACCTTGCCTGGCGCGCCGCCAACATAACCAAAATCGGCGTCGGCCATTTCGCCGGGCCCGTTCACGATGCAGCCCATGATCGCGATCTTTACCCCTTTGAGATGCGATGTGGTCTCTTTGATTTTGGCCGTCGTGGTTTGCAAGTTGAACAAGGTGCGTCCGCATGAAGGGCAGGCGACGTAGTCGGTTTTGAAAATCCGTGATCCGGCTGCTTGAAGAATGTTGTAACTAAGGCGCAAACCCTGGCCCGGCGCCTCTTCGCCCTGCACCAAAATCGCGTCACCGATTCCATCGCATAGCAAGGAACCAATGTTTGTGGCCGCAGTGAGGAGCGTCTCAAGAAAATTTGTGAGGTGTTTCTGTGAAACGCCATCCTTTTCAGCGGCGTCCGCCGCGGCGGACGCCCTACAATTCAAAACATCCTTCAACAAGATCGGATGCCGCGAATGCAATTTGCCTGCCAGCAATCGAAAGGCGGGAATCATTGCAAGATCGACATCGTCTCTCACGGTGACAAACTGCGGGCTGCGG